>Ga0307375_10000792_pt1 | contig 37256 bp, 62 predicted proteins | sample TR1MG_FD_202531 | JGI IMG/M metagenome (GOLD analysis project Ga0307375, IMG submission 202531) | Soil microbial communities from Risofladan, Vaasa, Finland - TR-1 | ecosystem: Environmental > Terrestrial > Soil > Coastal area > Acid sulfate soil | place: Finland: Risofladan, Vaasa | collected... | reverse complement strand
TGTTTTTCAATATCTTCTGCGAATAGTCTTTTTAGTAGCTTTAACATACTTTACCACACTTTCCACAATAATAATTCATTGGTATTTCTCTGCTAAAACTAATATCTAAAGAACCACAATTACATATCATTACTTGTTTTATATATCTATACCAAAATATTTTTAGTAGCTTAATCATAATAACTGACTTTCTATTCTATCTTTTGCTATATTAAAGTATTTCGCATCTTTTTCAATTCCGATAAATTGTCTATTAGTATTAAGACAGGCAACACCAGTTGAAAAACTGCCTGCTGTGAAGTCTAGGACTAACTCGCATTCATTTGTATATGTCTTTATTAGATATTCCATTAAAGCTACTGGCTTTTGTGTTGGATGTGAGCCTACATTATGGACACTTGCAAATTCTAAAACTTGTCTAGGATAATTAGACTTTAACTGCTTATGTTCTCCAACCTTTTTACCATTAGTTCCCAAAATACCACCATTTTTTGCTCTACCTTCTGTTATATTATGTGTAATGTTGCAATCTATTGTTCCTTGTGGGTTATAAGTTGATTGTTTGTCGTAAAAAATTGATATATTCTCTAAATCTCTTAATGGTTGTTTTTTTGCATTCATTGCTCCTGAAGGTCTGCTTTTTTTCCACACCCAATCATATTTATAATTCTTGATATTGCTCATTCTCAAAGCACTACTAAAAGGTTCACTGCCAAATAAGACAATAGCACCATTATCTTTAATCAGCTTGTTTAATCGTTCCCACATTTCATCAAAAGGTATAACAGAATCCCACTTGCAGGCAGTAGTTCCATAAGGTGGGTCTGTTATAATAGCATCAACTTTAACACCATCTGCAATAAGTTTATCCATTACTTCTAAGCAATCTCCATTATATAATTTAATCATTTAATATCCTTTCCTGTTATAGTGTCTTTTTAGTAGCTTAATCATTGGTGGATTCCTTTAGTTGTTTTGCAATATCCTTTTTACCCAATACTCTAGCAAATTTCTTATTAACAAAAGTTTCAATGAAACTATCACAATCAGAATAAGACCACCCTTTTAATAAACCATAAGGCTTTCTTTTAGATTTATGTTTTCTTCTTTCACTCATCATTGTTTCCTTTCTCTGTGTGGATGTTTCCTATTATTTCTAATATTTCTATTTTATCCATAGAATGTTTAATATATTTATCTTTATACATATTACTATCATCTTCAAGGGCAACAATTCTATATCTATCCCAAGAAATTACACTTTCAAATATTCTTTTTCCGTTTTTTCTAACCCTAACTTTATCATTAAAATAAACATCTTTAGATTCTTTCTTATCCTTTAATCCTGTGCATTTAATAATCTTAAAATCTATAATCCCATTTTTACCTATTTCTACCTTTTCTATTGGCTCCATAGGATTGTGTTTGTATAAATCTCCAGATTGTGATAATAAATACCAACTAGCCTCTGTTTCTATACATTCTGATATTAACTCTCCTATTTGAAACTTAATCCAAACTCTAAACTTAAATCTATCTTCCATTGTATCCTCCTATTTTAGTTGTTTTAAATATTCCGACCATTGTTTAGCCATTGCTTCTGCTATACCTTGAAATGTTTTGCTTCTTAATATAGAACTTCTGGCTTTAGTACCTTTATTTTTTCTTGGATTACCATATTGGTCTTTAGAACCACCAGACACCCAACTTACTATATTATCTCTGATTAAATTAGTAGATTTTAAATCTGGCAAACCTTTTAACCATAGTCTAGTTTTTTTACTATAAGGATGTCCAAACTCATAAGGTTGTATTTCTTGTGTATGTTTAGGCATATTAAATACTAGACTTGAAACTGGATTTTCTATTGCAATATGCTCACAATCTGCATTATATATCTCCATAAAAAACTTTTTTGCATCTAAACCTTTTTCATATCTTTCAATATTTAACTCTCCTTTTTTAGGGTAAAGTCTGCAAGCTCCTGCATTTGATATATATGTGCAAGGTGGGAATGCTATAATTAAATCCCATTTCTCTTTCAATAAAGGCAAAACATCTCCTTGTATATGCCATTCTGGTTTTCCTCCACTACAAGGCAATATATCGCAAGAATAAGCCTCGTGTCCTAATTTTCTAAATTCTTTACATACTGTTTGCGATTCCTCACAAGCTAATAATATCTTCATAACCCTAACCTTTCTAATTTAGTTGTTAAATTCTGTTGTTTTAAAACACATTGATGTATATGTATGCAATCCCAACTCCTGCTAATAAATATATAAGCTGTTGTAATATAATCTTTATAATATCCTTCATAATATCCTCCTATTTTAGTTGTTAAATTGTTGTATGATTTCGATAAGCATCACATATATTACAAAGCCTTGTTCCTTTATAAACCATTGTATTGCATTCTTCACAATAATCTAGCTTATACCATTTCATAAATAACCAAGTTTCTATTTCTTTCCATTTTCTCATAATATCCTCCTATTTTAGTTGTTCAAAAGCTTTAACCTTCTCATATATATTATAACAGCTATAACATACATCATATTTGTTTGCATCTTTTATATTATCGCAATCCTCTTTGCTAGGTAGTGAATAACAACCACTCTCTATAATCTTTTCACATACATCGCAATGAATTCTTTTACTCATAACCCTAACCTTTCTAATATCCAATTTACTACTCTATCGTATAAGTGCATTGTTTATACTCCTTTATTAAATATAATATTCTTTATAATTATTAAATTATATAATATAACACCTAACAAAAACATAAAATCACAATTATCACCTAATATAATTATACCTATAAATCCAAAAAACATAGTTTCAAAAAAAGAAAATAAATTTATTTTTAGCATCCTACTCCCCCAATCTTTTATCAATTAAATCTGCAATCTGTAATACTACTTCTTGAGATTCTATTAAATCTTCTTTTGTTATTTTACTTGCTTTCATTTGATCTAGTATATCACTTAATCCTTTTGTTAGTGTGTCGTTTTTATTTGTCATTTTGTGCCATTCTTTCTTTTTGTTTTTGTTTTAATCTTGTTAGTTCTGCTTCTGCTGATTCTTTGTCTTTGAAACAGTTGCCAGTGTTAAAGAAAATTTTGTAGCTATGATATTTATTTCCCCAAATCTGTTCTAATGAGTCACTTTCATTCATAGGCACATAAAACTTCATACCTTCTTCAAGCTCTCTAATAGCCCTACCTTCCGAATCCCAGTAGTTGTCTTTTACTTCTACTAGCTTATCTTGGTTTTCTAGTAGATATGTTGGTTTTAAAGTTCTAAACATTGACATATTTGTTGCTATGGTTTCAAATGAACTATATTCTCCATCTTCATTCTTGTTAAATGTCCTGTTATCAAACTCAAAGTCCTTGCCTTGTAATATAGCTTCTTTCATTGTTCTTTTCATTTTGTTTTCTCCCATTTTAAATCAACTCTAGTAAATTCTCTTATAATCTTAAATGCTAATTCACTATGTGTCTTTTTATATTGTTTTACTGCTATCTTATATATTCTTATTAGCAATGATCTTAGTATCTTATTTTCTGCTTTATATCGCATACTACCACCCTTTAACTAGATTTACTACTAGCCCATTCTTTAATAGTTTTCTAGTAATCCAATTATAAGGATATAGATTGTTTTTATATAATATTTTCATAATTAAATCTCCTTGTTTGTTATTTCTTTATAATTAAACATTTTTTCTTGTAATTCGCATTCTTCATTTTTTAATATTTCTAATCTTTTAATTTCTTCTTTAAGTTTTAATATTTTACAATCAAACTTATCTTTAATATTTTTTTGTTCTGCATTAACTAAAATTTCTAATCCTTTTTTTGTCAAAAGATTGTAAGAATACATATTAGTATAACTATCTTTTTGTTTTCCAATAAAAACATCATCTGTATTATTTTTATGTTGATTATAAATAGTAGAATTTAGTATTCTTAGTTTACTAATAAAATTACCATCTAACATTCTATCAAACCAAGTATACATTTTAGATATTTTTACTACCTTTGATTCAAAAACATTAAGACTATCAAATCTTTTAGTTAATATAGTATCTCCAACCTTTAAGTCTAATAAGTTTATTTCTTTTGTCATAATTTTCCCTTTCTTAGTTTTGTTTTTCCGAATCGCCTTATATACAATATAAAGTATATATTTATATTATGCAAGTAAAAACTATTTATTTTTATCTAAGAACTCAATCCCTTTGTCTTCCCAGCTTTCAGTGTCTTTCATAATATCTGTGATTGTCTTAAAATCCTTTTTCTTAACGAAAAATTCACAAAGTAAATACAAAAGCATATATTTAGACAATGTTTTTCTCTTAGTTTTTCCTTTTCGATTCTCATAATATGTGAAATATGTTGTTGCTAGCATAACTGAAGCATTCTTTTTAGTTAATCTGCAAGCTTTTAGCATTTTCTCAAATTTCTCTGTTATTATTTTTTTGTTTTTCATCTTATCTTCCATAGTATTCCTCCTTAAAATGGGATGTCATCATCAAAATCATTTTCTTCATAATTAGACTTTTCTTGTTTAACTTCTTTATTATTTACTTTATTGTCATCTTTAGAACTTAATATATTTAGTTTGTTTCCAAATCCATTTAAAACAACTTCAGTTATATACTTTTTTTCTCCTGAGTTAGTTTCATAACTTCTAGTTTGTAAAGCCCCTTCAAGATATAACATAGTTCCTTTGCTACAATAATTTTCAATTACAGAAACTAATCCACCAAAAACTTGTATATTATGCCATTCTGTTTTTTCTTTATTTTCTCCAGTAGTTTTATCTTTCCATTTATCAGATGTAGCTAATGAAAAATTAGCCACTCTACCACCGTTTTGAAAACTTCTTATTTCAGGATCTTTACCTACTCTACCAATTAACATTACTTTATTTAACATCTTCTTTTTCTCCTATTTTTTCTTTTAATTTATTTATAGTTACTATAAATTTTTCTGTTTTTACTTTTTCTTCAAGACTATCAACTATAACATCAATAGCTTCAACTGTTTTACAAGCTTTTAACTTTTCAAATAATTCTCTTTTTTTCTTTTCTTTTTCAAGCTTAGCTTTTTCCTTTTCTCCTATTTTACCTCTACCAGAGCTATCTTCTCCATCATCATCAGTAGCTTGTAATCCAAGAACCGTTAATAAACTATTTCTTCTTGCATAAGTTAAAGATGAACCTAACATTTGTGGGTCTACCCTTACTGTTAATAACTCTAAGTTTGCTTCAATAAAACTTCCTGTATTATGAATCAATTTAGTATTAAGATAATTTTTCCCATCAATAGTTATTGGTGCTTGAATGAAACATATAAAATTATTTTCTCCGATATGTTTATCTACCTCTTGTAAAGCAGTATTTAATTCAACATAAGTATTTTTAAAATGAGGATTAACACCACTCTTCTGTAAAGTTCCTATACTTTCTCTTAATAGAGCATAGTCTTTATACATTGATACATCTATTTTTTCCATAAGATTTTCCCTTTCTTAATTTTGTTTAATACCGAATCGGTATATATACAAGTTAAAGCATATTTAAATAAATTGCAAGCTTTTTATTAATTATTTTTACTTTTATTGTATATATATCTTTCATACATATTTATTGCTATACTTTTAAGCTCAGGAACTGTAAAATTGTATTGTTTATAAAAAGGTATTTCTCCGATTCGCTCTATTTCTGAATGACATAAAAAACAAGTCGGGACAACGAGGTTATCAGATGGTTTCATTCCCATACCTCCACCACCTCCTGCTCTTATATGGTGCATTATAACAGTATCGTTTTTTACTCTGCAAAACATACAATTCATTTCTTTAGCAAAAGCCAGCCATTGTTTATCTTGTATTCTTTCTTTTTTAAAATTACTCATTTCTACCTACCTTTGCATCAGGGAATATATCCCCTAATCCTATCATTATTCTTTGAAATGCTGGAGTGTTTACTCCACTTTCAAACATTTCATCTATTAAAGATTTTATTGCTATCGTAGCATCTTCTTTTTTAACCTTAGACCACGAAACCTCTTTTTCTTGTATTACCTTATAATTTCCTGCTGTTGTTTCACTAACAGTTATAAGTCCTACAAGTTTTTTAAACCTGCTTCTTAATGCTTCATAGTCTTCATCACTACAACAACCACTAGACCAATAACAAGATAATAATGTATGGAATGTTTTGTTTTGTTGATTACTTAACCAAGTTGAATAAACCATTATATCACATACAAGATCATCTGATTTATATTCTTTAATCTTTTTTCTTAGTAGTGGGTGCATAATCCATTGTTTCATAAATTCTTTATTGCCCCGAATCATATCTAATCCTTTTTTTGCTAAAATAAGATTCTTTTACTTCTCCTGTATATGGAGATATATATTCTACTTTTATTTTCTTTCCCCAAGTCTTACCTGTTTTACAATAAGCTGGCTTGCAATCTATCCACTTATATTTAGGTTGCTCTGGCTTGTTATGGTTTATACATATATTTAGTTGCATTGTTTTGCTCCTTTATTTTTTCATTGATTAATCTAATATTTTCTTCAACACCTAGTCTTTCATCTTCTGCATAGATGTCTTTTGCCAACTTATGCTTATATGCTGTTAACTTTCTACGATAGGCTTTCATTTCTCTATTATCTCCATCTAGTAATATGTCTTTTAATTTTCTTAATGCCATTTTCTAACCCTCCTTAAAAATCTATATATGGTTGTAAGTATTTAGTTTGAAATATTATAATATTTTCTTCAATCTTTTCTCTTAAAAATATATTAACATCTCCTATTGCTTTTAAATCTTCTAAATCTGTTATAAACTCCTCTTGCCATTTTATAAATTCAGGCAAATATTCAGCCAGTTTAAACCAATCTCCAATTATTAACCTTTTATGAAAGCATATATATTTACTATCAGTTCTATTCTCTTGCTCTTCCCAAAAGTCTTTCGGTATATTAGCTCTATCTCCATAACTAGCAGAACATATAAATCCTAGTTTATCTTTCATTCTTTTACCTCCCCACTATAACTAACTATTTTTTCTTGATAATCTGATTCATAGTTATTTTTATTTCTATTGAAATACATTATACCTACTTTATTACTAAAACCACCATTCCTAAGTTTTCTTATACAACAAAAGGTTGATTTTAAATTCTCATTTCCTGTATCTTTTAAAATTTCCTCATTTCTCTTGTCGTTAGGTGCGAACATTAATACACAAGTTGCTTCTTTTACTTTATTACTTGAACCTATAAACTCATCAATACTTGGGACTGCTGGTGGCTCTTTACTAACTGTTTTTCTTAAATGTGATAGTGCAAATAGTCCACAAGGTGTTTTGTTTTGTATTTTCCTTATTTCTTTACATATTTCGGAGATATGCATAACATCACTATCACCAGCATTTACTTTGTCTAAATAGTCTATATGGTCTAATATTATTAATTTATAACCATCTGCTACTGCTTGCTCCCAATCTCTTTTTAAATTTTCTAAGTTATAACCATCACTACGACTAATCAATCTTATATGTTCAAATTTTTCTTTAGCTTGACATTCTGCTTTTTCCCAAACATCCCAATTAACTTCTTCATTATGCTTACTAGAAAGTATTTGTCTTAAACTTAAATCATATTTTTTGTTTAATTTACAATAAATAGCATAAGCTTCTTGTAATAAAGAATCATTTGCAAAGTTTTCTAAACTAAATAAACATACCTTATTGTCTTTATTTGCCATTGCTATAATAGTTGATATTGTTGTCTTACCTGCTCCACTTCTAGCTCCTGCAAGAATAAAATCTGTTGCAAGTATATAACCTAGCTTATCATCTAAGTATGGTATTCCAAATCTACCAACATAACCAGCTCTTTTTTGTTCTTCTAGTAATATACTCATTTTGAACTCTCCAATGCTTTTTTAAATAGCTCATCATCATCTAAACTGCTTTTAGGTTTTATCTCTAGCTCATCTTCCCAACAACCTTGACTTAACCAAGTGCTAGGGTGTTTAATATATTTATTATCTTGCTTTTCTACCCAGTCTTTAAATTCTTTGCTATTTACAACATCGATACATTTGCTTTTAATAGTTTCTGATAATCTATTCCAGTTTCTTAATGCTTGAACTTTAGATTTCTTAATTGGGTATTGTAAATAAAAATCTTCAAATACTATATTATCTTTACTTACAATTTCATCTTCCATATGTTTATCATATGTTTTACATATGTTATTTATATCTTCTTTATCTTTATTCTTATTAAGTCTATTGTTTCTGCGACTTTCAGAGTATTTTTTTCTTTTAATAGATTCATCTTCTAATCTTTTATTAAAGTAAAGTCCATTTTTTGCAATAGAAAACTTAGAGATAACTTTAACATCTTCCTTACTACAAATAGAAAATAACTCTTCTTTTGTTAATCTTCCTTTTTGATGTTGAATACAAAGCAAGGTTATATATTTACCTTTTTCTTCATAGTTCATAAATAGTGTTCCTGTTAAGAAATCACTTGTATATAATAATACTGCTGGGTCTTTATTTGTCGTAGTTTTCGATTGTTGTGTCATTGTCTGTGTCCTTTATTAAATCGTTATTTTTTAATTCATCTGAAAAGTCAAATAATCTCTTAACTATAGTATTAGCTAATGATTCGTTGCCTGTAGCATTACAAACCATTCTAATATCTTTTAATGTCTGATTAAATGTTTCTTGATATGTCATTGTCGATGTCCTTTCTTAGCTATTACTAGCTTATTGTAATCACATCAGGTCGACATCTAATCCGAAGAACGAGTGCTTACTGCTATGATTAATTGTTATGTTATACTTGTTTATTTTAAAAGTCAAGTAGTTTTATCATCCTTTGTAAATTTTATGTTCTATTTCTTTGTAATGCTTTTTTAAAACATCTATCTCATCTCTATAATAGTTTCCATTTAATATAAAACCTTCTATATCTGAATGGTTTAATTTTAAATAATTACAATGCCAAGAATGAACTCCTGCTTTATTTCTAATAAAAACAATTTCTTCTCCTCTTATATATGCTTTTTGTAATCCATAAGGTTCTCTTTCACTTACCATTATAGCATATAATGTATTTTCCTCTATCTTCATTTATTTATCCTCCTGTTTTAACTAATAGTATTATGTTTATAATCATTATTATACAAATAATAGAAATATAAACTCTATCATTACTACTTGAATATGTTTCTTTAGCTTCATACATACTTTTCCAGTATTTAACTCTATGTTTTAATCTTGTTTTATGATATTTATTTATTTCTTTTGTTGTTAACATCTTAAACCTGCCTTTTGATTTCTCATATCTTGTTGGTCTGCTAAATCCTCTTTAGATATAGTGCATACATAATCTTTACTAAATGGAGATTTAACTTCTTTTGCTCTTAACTTAGGATTTAAGTTTCCACAAGTCATACACCTGACTCTATCGTTTGTGTTATATTCTCCTCCACATCTTTTACAGTCTTTGTCTAAGTCTTTTTTACTTATATGTTCGTGTAATGTTCCCATAATATTTTCCCTTCTTAGTTTATTATATCCGAATCGATATATATACAAGTTAAAGCATTTCTATTTTAATTGCAAGTAAAAAAATAATTTATTTTTATTTGACAAATAATAATAGTTGTGTAATAATAAATAATATCAGCAATATAGTGTTGTTGTGTAGAAAGAAAGAGAGATAGAATATGATATTAAAGATAATAAAATATTAAAAGGAGAAGTAAGATAAATTATAGTTATGTAGGAGTAATAGGAGAAGATATAACATATTTTAGTAAAAAAGTTACAGTTAGGTAATGTTATTTATATACACTTATATACATTTAAAATCTCTTTAAAATCAATAACTTGACAAACAAGAATAAACAAAAATACATTTTTTTATATACACTTATATACATTTAAAATCTCTTTAAAATCTCTTTAAAATCTCTTTAAAATCAATAACTTGACAAACAATAATAGTTATGCTATATATTAATAGTTAAATAGTAAGTCAGACATTTCAGACTTCACTATATTAATCCCAGCAATGGGTATCTGCTATTTCTGGGCTTTTCTCGGTGGTAGCTAAATTAAGACTACTTATTTATTTAGGTAGTCTTTTTTACTTATATGAGTTTTCTATGTTTTTTTATACACTAATATATTTATGTATATTATGATATTTATTAAGTTAGCATAAGTTTAATATTGGATTTTCATAACATAACAGTCAAAGAAGATTTTATATATCAGCAAAGGCTTTGCAGTTATTTCCATTTTGGAAACAACTTAAAAATCAAAGAAGATTAAGTTTATTTTAATTTAATTTCATCAATCAAGTAAAAGTAAATTCTGGGATTATCTTTGTCATAATCACAACCTAAAAAAATAGGTTCAACATTCTTTGAATCATCATCTACCCAATAATTACATTTTGTCATACAATCAAATAATTGTTGAACTATATTTATATAATCAAAAGTATGTTTAGTTTTTCTGTAAATATATATACCTAGTTTTAAGGGCTTTTCAGTGCCTCTAATAAATTTTAGCCAGTCTTGTTTAGAATTTAATAAACACTGCATTAAAACAGGCTCTTTTGCTATGCAATTATTACTTTTAGTTATAAAACTACGATTAGTTTTGCGATTATATCTAATTTGCTTGCTATTTTTACTAGAATACAGATTAATATTTAGTGTAAACTTATTTTGCGAATCGAACATATTAAATCTTATCTTTCATAAAATAATATAATTCTAATGCTCTTCTTCTAGCTAGTCCACGAGCAGGGGTTTTATTTATATAAATCCAATCCCATTGCTTATATATTTCTTTCAAGTCCTTGTTATCAATAGCTATTTTTAATTTAGACTTGTTATATGCAGAAATACCAACATTATACACTAAGCTTTCTAATGCTATTTTTTGATTAACACCAAGCCATTTAGGAAACTTACATTTTTTATATATTTTTTTTATATCGTGGAAATAATAAGCATCTGCTTTATCTTCTGTTATTTCATCTCCCATTTCAACTGGCTTACCATTAATGTAATGTGTTGTCCCTCTACCAATAGTTGCTATGCCCCCATCATCTGCATAAGCAAAAAGATAGCATTCCTCAAATTCATCTATAATTGGATTTAATTTATTCATAACAATCCTCCTCGTGTGATTTTATTGTTTCCATATTATGTTGGTTTAAATTTACAACAGCAGGGTCAGTCAAGTCAAATTTATATTTACAATCCTGTATGCTTATTCCCTTTAGACTGCAACCATTTAAGATACTTGTCGCGACTAATACCAACATTAGAGTTTTTAATTCTTTGTGTTTTTTCATTTTTCTTTACCGTTTTATTTAATATTTTAACTTTGATTTTATCTCCTCCAGCTTTGAAAGACATAAAAAGCAGAGTTAATAAACTTACTAACCCTGCTACGAATATGTATAAATATTTCTTCATTTTATTTTTCTAACTTTTTAAAGTCAATACCATATTTATCTAAAAATGCATACAGTTTCTTTACAATAGCATTGTCTTTGTCTGTTTTAGTTAGTTTAACAATAAATGTCAATAAACCTCTACTAGCAATTAATCCGGCATACATATAACCAATTATAACTGCAACCTTAGGTGTATATTGTATAATTAAATCTATAATTGTTTCCATTTTCTTTTCTCCTTATTTTGTTTGAAACATAAAGTATTATAAAAACACTTTAATTTATATGTCAAGCTTTATTTAAATTTAGTATATAAACCAGTTATTAACAAGCCTCCTAAAGCTAAAACAACTGATCCTACTACTGCTTTAATAGTTGAATCTGCTATCTTATTTCTTATAATTAATTGATTTTCTCCAAACTTAACTATATTTTGAAGCTTTTTAACATCTTCAGGATTACCTAAATCATAACCTATTGCTTCTCCCATTACTTCAAAACATTCTTTCCTTGTTTCTAATCTAGTCTTTTTAATTATATCAGTAGAAAACTTTTGTAATTGTTTTAATTCTTTATCTGTCATTTATAACCACTTTCATAAATAGACATGGAAGAAATCTCCAACCATAACCTAAGCCTATTTTATTTAAAACATCCTTGAAACATACTAAGCAATTTATTCTAAAAAACAATGTCTTTAATCTTCTAGCTTTATTAGATAATAGTTTTTTAATATCTTCTTTAGTTAAAGTATTTATACTAATACCTGTATCATATACAATATAGTTATTATAGATATAACTTTCTTTATATCTATTACATTGAATAGAACCAAATCTTTTTCTTAGTTGGAAAATATTATTATCAATTATCATTCCAAAGCTTGAAGTATAAGAACCTGCTATAGATTTTAAATATTCATTTAATTTTTTAGGTTTTCTAAACACAAAGCAGATGTTTTTTCTGTTGATTTTATCACTTTTTATATTATATTCTCTTAATATTAAACGAGAACCTAATAATACAAATGATAAATTTTCGCAAAATACATAAACAGGGTTTATATAAATTTTAAAGTCAGTAAATAATATAAATATATTATATATAACTAATAAAGAAAAAAGACTTTTTGCAGGCTTTATATCTGAATAACAAACAAAGAAACCTAAAAGAGCAAACATAATAAACTCTAGTTTACTTAATGTTTCCTCAATAAATATATTTTTAGTATAGAATCCAAGAAAAGACACTATAAAATATAGAAACAAATAAATTAAAGAAAGTTTTTTAGCCTTCTCCATAAATAAGACCTCTCATTTTATTGCTAGTTCTGTTAGCTAATTTATAAACATTTTTCTTATATTTCTTTTTATCTTTCTTTTTATCTTTTGTTTTTTCTTTTAGTTTATACATTGTCAAATGCTCCTATATCATTACTTCCCCAGTTAATACTATCTAAATCAATAACTTCTAATTCTGCTGGTGTAGTTGCTGAATTTATCTCTAATTTACAATCTAAATAAGCATCTATCATAGTTTCAAAGTATTCTCCAATAGCTATAAATAAATCAAGCAAAGGTTGATAATCTAAATTTATTTTAGTAGCTTGTGAAGTTGCTATACCTTCAATATAAACACCATCAGCATACCAATAACCACCAACAACATTTTCTTTTATTAAGTTGTATTTTTGTAAAATATTACTTTTTGTTTTATCAGTTGATTTAATATAATAATCTGACCTACTATTATTAAACTTAATATAAGTGTCTTGATACTCTTGCATTTTTACTTTAAGCTCTGCTAGTTTTTCATTTCTTTTGCAAGTTAAGTATTCAGGACAAGTTGTATCAATAGTCCATTCTCTATTTTCATAAATTAGATAGCCATTTTCATAAGCTGTAGCTTCTTCTTCTGTAAATTTCTCTAATCCGTTTTCTGTTCTTATATATGTCATTATCTATTCTCCTTATATCCTAGTGTTTGAATCGTAAATATACCTGTAAGACTAGCTATATCTCCCCTATAGTATATCTGACTGTTATTATTAACATTATAATTAGATACTATTATAGATGGTTGATTGCTAACACATCTATGAGTATAATTACCATCTGTAGGAGCAGAATCGTTTTCTCCTTCTTCTGTAATAATTAAATTAGATGTAGGATTGTGGATAAATCTTGTATTTATCTCTGCCTTAGTATTAGGAGGAACAGACAAAGCCTGTGCTGTTCTTGAACCAGTAGAAATAGTAGTTGTTGATAAGTCTAATATATGGTTTTTATATTTATATCTAACAGCTCCACCTGTTAATTCAAATGATGTAAATCCTATTATATCCCCACTAGCATCAGTAATAAAAGCACCTGTTCTTCTTTTTGCCCCTGCTATATTTGAACCTGTTGCATCATCTAATATAAATCTCTGAGTTCCTGAATTATAATCAGCCCATACAAATATACTAGCATTTGTTAAAGTAGGAACAGAGCCACTAGCCCAATCTCCTGCTGTATCTATATTTAAACTTCCTGAACTAACAATTAAATCTTGTGTATCATCACTAGAACGAGCTAAACAATCTGTTATGTCTATTGTTTTTAAAGGCACACCTACATTATTACTTATAACACCACCATTTATGTAGCCTTTAGGTAATTTTACATCGCTTAATAATGCTATTGTTCCATCTTTATCAGGGAATATTAAATTTCTTATAGTTCCAGTAGAAACTCCACTTACATCAACTTTAACTACTTTTGTTGGATCTACCGAATTAAACCAAGTAAATACACCATCGGAGAAATTAACTATAGAAGAAGAACCTCCTCCTCCTCCTCCTCCTCCAAGAGAAAACCCTCTTTCATCTTGATATGAATTAACACCAATTATATTTGTTATAGTTCCATTATCTGCATTAGTATAACCAAAACATAACCTAAATGTTCTAAATGAATTATCTGAAAAATTATTAGGCATACTTGTATTTGCAAAATTGTTTATATCATTTATACACCCTATATCAGAATTATAACTACCATTAGGTAATAAAACATAAGCTCTATCAGAAGCTCCTCCATCTCCATTTGAATTTTGTCCGTAAATAATATTTAATCCATATCTAATACCATTAAGAAATAAAGAATCTCCGTTAGCATCAATATCAATCTCATTTAAGTTTGAAATCTTTTTAAATGGCTCTGTAGGGTGGTTTACTATATAGTAAGAAGTTCCATCTAAAGCATCAAAAACATCTTTACGAGCTTGTGAAACTATACCAGATGTTGTTTCTAGTTTTATTGAATCTACTGCTAATGGATTAGTAGTAATAGTTATTGTTGGATCTACTCCAGATATATAACTTGCTCCTAAACTTCTTATTTTATCCATTAAAGCTCTTATAATACCATCTCCTGATGATTCCTCTACTGAATTATTATATCTTTGCCAAGATAATACACCATCAGCATCTGTTTCTGCTAATGTTTTTAATTGAGCCCTACCTAATATTACCACATCTCCAGTAGGTTCTGTAGAAGAAACATTTAAAGCAGGGCTAGAAGGATTTTCTATATATATATAATTTTGTTGAACTTCATTTATAGGAGCTGAAACTAAAGCAATTCTTGAAGAACCACCAACTCCTGAACCTGTAGTAGTATTAAGTAAATATCTTTTACCATCTATAATAAAAGGTAAATTTTCTGTTGGATTATTTAAATTACTAACATCAGCATATACTACACCTCCATCAACAACAAATTCAACTTTTTGTTTCTGAGTGCATATTCCATTTAATGCACCTTCTAAGTTAACTCCAGTATCAGAATTGTCATAAGTAGATATGGCAACAACTATTACACCATTAACGGCATCTTTTGAAATAACACCACCAACTCTAATTGCATAATCTGGGGCTTTTGGTTTAACATTAGTAAGTTCTCCAATATCAGAACAACTCCAGTATAGTAAATCTCCATTTTCCCAAGCAGAAGTATCAACACCTGATATAGATGATGTAATTGCAAAAATTCCACTCTCTCCATCAGGAATATCATGCATAGCTAACCCATATAAGCTTTGTGCATTTTTAATAGTATTTGCTTTTTCAGGAATAGCTGATATATGTAATGCACCAATGTTGTCCAGTGCAAGTGGACCAGCTATACAAACTGTTCCTTTTGTGATTACATTCCCTGTAATATTAGTTCCCCTAGATACTAACTCTCTGTTTATTGTTAAAGGACCAATATTTTCTATATCTGTATAATGAGATAAAGTTTTTAAAGAACTGTCATAAAATAATCTTCCTTCTTTATAATCAGGATTATCTAAATTAGTTAGAAAGTCTATATAGTTAAAAGCACTACTTAATAAAGAGTCTTCCTCAAAGCTTATTGTTTTAGTTCCTGAATTTATACTAGAACATTTTATGTAATATGTTCCTTCTAAACCACTAACAAACACATAATCACCTGCTCTAAATGAGTTATATACATCATTAAAGTAATTATCAGTCAAAACAGTTTCTTTGCTATCATCTGTTTTGTAGGTAAACATTGAAAATGCTTGTCCTGATTGTCCTGTGTCTGTTCCTAAATTTTCTCTTATAAACATAATGTTCTCCTTTTCTTTATACTAGAATTTATTTTAATCATTGTCAATTTATTTTTACCTTCTGCTATCATTGTGTTATTATTTTTCCTATTTTCTTACTATATCTTATTGGTGTTTGAATTGGAACTCCAACCCCACCTTCTATAAGAACTTCTATTACCTCAGCAACATCAACATCAAAATTATTACCGTATCCTTGCATTGCTCCTAATATATCACTTATTACTGGTGTTCCACCTCCAAAAGTATAACCTTTTGTCATTCCTCTTATTGCTTCTTCCCATACTTTACCAAACAAAGGAACTCCTCCAGCAACTTGAGTAGCCATAGCACGACCCATTTCTTTTAAAATATTATCATCATCATCATCTCCACCAAGATGTTTTAGACCTGATCCAAAACCATAAGCTATTGCTCCGAATATAGCAGGATTAACAACTCCATAAATTATATATATCTCAGCTAATCTTTCTTTAGAAATCTCTCCTCTTAAATAATCTTGAGTAGCATTTTTCATTATTGCATAATATTGATGTTGAGCGTTTTTAAACTGTGTTAAAGTTTTTAAATAACCACCTCTATTTTGTAAATCCGATTGCATAGAAGATAAACCTGATTGTTGTGTTTCTAATCCTTCATCTTCCATTTTCTCAAAGGCTTCTTTTTTACTTAAGCTTCCACCTTCTTCACTCATAAAATATTTAACTTTAGCATAACCACCAAAGATAAATGGAGTTATATCTCCTTTTCTTTGAGTCCAGGAAATAAAGTTTTTAACTGTAATTTCATTATATCCTAATTTTTGTAATTTTCTATCTATTTTATTTATGTCTTGTTCGGCATTAGATATCATACGAGTTATCATATCTGAACCACCTCGTTTTTCTCTAACTCCTATGTATTCTGAACCTTCGTGCATAAACTTCCAAGTTTTCTTAGGAGTCTTCATACCTTCAACTAAATACTTACTAAAAGTCTTTTTATTAACTCCATTTGAAAAATTTAATATAGATATTAACTGCTTTGATGCAACAGAAGGATTTAAACCAACCTTAGCACCAGTCCAATTAGCTAACAGCCTATTAAAAAAACCAGTAATAGAATCGTGTTCTTTTGCTATTCCTTCAAGACCATAACTATTTAACTTCTTAATTAAATTCTGATAAACCTTAGCTCCATATAAATTAGTTATAATATTTTTAATGCCTAAATCTTTAAATATCTTTAATAATCTTTGTTGTTCTCTTGATACATTTTTAATTCTTTCTGCTTGACTTATATACTTAACAACTATTCCATAAGAATCTATCTTAGGATTAGGTATAACTGTTCCTTTTACTTTTGATTTAAAGCTACTAGGAATATTTGATTGTCCCACATAATCGTTAAATATATCATCATAAGTTTGATGTTCTGATGAGCTAGGGAAGTAATTCTCCGGCTTTCCTAAATCAACACCATTTAACTCTATAAATATTTCATTCATTTCAGTATAATATTCTTCAAAGAACTCAGTTAATCCATCTCCAAAAGCTTTATCTTCAGATGTTAAATTGTTTATTAAACTATCAACTTGTAGCTCTCCAAAGGTATTATAATAATCTTCTTTTATCTTAGGGTTCTTAATTAAATTATAAACACTTATTATATTAGATTTAGTTAAATTAACCTCTCCAAGAGTTTTATCTTTATAAAATAATTTATATTCGTTATCATGAGAATTTTCAGACATTTTAAACGGAACTTCATTATGCTTTATGTCATAAGCATTTCTTACAATAGAGTTTAATTCTTCTATTTTAGCAAATCTTGATACTTCTTCGTTTTTCTGTGATCTTATAAGATTCATCTTAGAAAGTTTTTGTCCTCCTAAAGAATTTAATAAACTTTTGAAATTACCCATAGCTAAATCAAATGTTATAGCTAACTTACTAGCAGGCTTAACTCCTTTAATTATTCCTTTAACTTTTTCAATATCAGATATTTCTTGCTCTTTTTCAATAAAGTCTTTTAGATGTGTTTTTTCTTTCCCTTGTTTTTCTAAAGCTAATAAATCACTATATACTTTTTTAAACAATTCAACAGAACCATCTTTTTTACCTAAAACTTTCATTGTTAAAAATCTTGTTCTTATATAACTTGCAGTTTCTCCTGATTTTTTAAGTTTCTCCCATTCTTTAAAAGCATCTTCTTTATTCATAGAGTTATATCTTTTTAAATCAGCAAATGTTTTATTTGTATTATAATCATATTTACCTTTTCTAACTCCACTAACAACATTTTCAGACATCTGTTTTATTTTCTTGTCAATAGCTTCAGCAGTTTTATTTCTTATTTCTTTACCATATATGTTAGTTGCTCTATTAAGAATATTCTTATAAGCATTTCTAAATTGAATTGGAGTATTTACATTTTTAATAGTTGTTAAGAATTGAGATTGACCTTCTTTACTAATAGGTAAAGCTTTAATTAAATTTGTAATCTCTTTTTGCATTGCTTTTATTTCTTCTCTAGTCAGAGAATCAAGCCTTTTATCTTTTCTTAATTTATCTATTTCAACCATTTTACTTACTAATTCAGCACTAGCAACCTCAGTAAATCCTATGTCTTGATATTTCTTAGCTCTTTTAAGTTCTTTTTTAAGTTCTTTTGTTTCTCCAAGAGTATCAAGTATAATCTCTCTGTTTCTATTTATATCTTCTATTGCTTTAATTACTTCTAAATCTTCAGGGCGATAAACAGGCTCATCAAGAGCTTCTATAAAGAAATCAACTGCTTCAGTAGATTCTACTTCATAAGCATCTTGTCCTGTAAATTCCGACATCATTTCAGTTAAGTCATTTTCATTATTTTTAGAAGTTGACTTGAATAATCCTTTATAACCAACAGCTTTATCAAACTCTCCTAATTTTGTTAAATCAAGTAATTTAGCAGTATTTAAGTTTATTCCACCTCTTTCACGAACATATTGAATAAAGTCCTGTGGTTCTTTCGGAATTTTTATATTAGCCTGTTCTATTAACTCATTTAATTCAGCAAGTTTATCAGGAGAAACATCTTTATATTTACCCTCTCTTATGTCCTTAGAAGCTTTAGCAACATCATCACTTAGTTGTTGGTAATATTCAACAGAGTTAGCATAAGGACTTGTTAGAATAGTTTTGTAAAGTGTTCTTGCACTTTCATTTAATTCAATATTATTGTTAAGAGCCTTATTATATATGTCTTTAAATAACTCTGACATTCTAACAAATACAGCTTTTAATCTACCAGTAGGAGCTTTCCCTTCTTTTAGGAATTTTATATAACCATCGGCAAATTTCTCATGTTGTTTTTTTGTTAAACCACTTGGAGCAACTTTACCAACCCAGCTTTCTAAATCATTCCATACTTCCCAGTTATCCCCAGTCTTTTCAATATATAAATCATTCATAACTCTCATTTGTTCGAGAGTATGATGTCCTAACCTTTCATGGAAAGGAGTTGTTACATTAGAGTCGAATAGCATTGTAATTATTCTTGATACTGGATTGTATTTACCAGTAGGGGCTTTTTCTCCTTGATAAAATATATTAGCATCTTGTGGGTCAAATGTTCCTGTGTTATCTACTGATTTTATTTGTGTAGGGTCGAAAACAACTATCTCCTCATCTGCTATAATTGAATCATATCCCATAGCTTTCAAAACAAAGTCATAATCTTGCTCTGTCATTACACCTAAATCATTTAAGAAGTTTTCCCCAGTAGTGTATGTTCCACTGCCTTGTTCTCCAGTTATGGTATCATAACCATTATCTTCTAATGCTATATTAGCGACATCAACCTGCTCTTTAGAAACTGAACGCTTGGTGTTTATTGGGTGTTCTGCCTTTAAATAAACCTCCATAACAGTGTCTCCAAAATCTTTTGCTCTATTTATATTTTTTGTAAAGTAAAAGTTTTTAGAATACGCAGCATAATTAACATTTTGTTTTTTAAACTCATCAAAAGAAGACCTTGTTCCGTGATAAACAGGTGTGGGCTTATGTGCCCCATTTCGAATAACACTATCTCCGAACCAGTTTTTAAACTCTGGAGATTCTGTTTTAACTTGTCCTTTTTCACTATAAGCATTATCAGGGAGTTGAAACAACTCATTCCCATCAGCATCTTTCATTACTCCAGCTTCTTCATCAAAGGTTACACCTTCGATAACCCCTTCTCTAACATCAGTTGCCATATTTGCTTCGTAAAACTCTCTAGGAGAAACACCAATTCTATTACCTGACTCAGCAAACATCTGAGCTTGATTAACTAATAACTCTGTCATATCAGCTTTAGCTTGTGAAGTTAATTCTTTTGCATAATCAGAGGTTGATAAATCTTTCTCAACCATATCCCTGATATCCTGACCTTCTTCAAACCTCTTTTGATTGCCTTCTATTGTTTCTTTAAAGTGTTGAATACTTTTATTAAAATCTCCATCTTTATAAGTTAAATTAGAAGATTCTCTTTTTAATATATTACTAGCTTCATCAATAACTTCTTGATTGCTTAAAGATTTTTCTACTATTTTATTTGTTAATTCATCAGCCTGCTCTTTTGTTAGTCCAAATTCTTTTTGTAATTTTTTTGATGAGTTTATAGCTAAAGAAGATATCCCACCACCTAATATACCACCTATTAATGCAGAATAACCAATATCTCCTAAAGTAGCTAAAAACTCTTTTTCTCTTCCTCCTACTGTTTGCATTATAATTTCTTCTGATGCTGTTTGTGAACCCTCTTGAATACTCTCCACAATAAAACCATTTACAACTCTTTTAATAACAGTATTGCCTTTAAAACCTTTAAATAACAGATGTAATCCAACTGATTCTAATCCACCTTCAACAATACCTGCTATACTTGAATATTTCTCAGCTGTTTGATAATCAATGTTATTAGACAACATCTCTGTAATTGTGCTTTCTTTTTGCACTAATCCAAAAGCAGTTCCTACAGCTAAAGGATTTTTTGTTGCATAAGTTAATCCTATTGCTCCAACAATACTTGCTCCTCCTGAGAATAGATCACTCATAAAACCTTCATTACCTGTTGCTTCAAGACCTAATCTTTTTATAAAAGAATTGTTATTATCTTTAATAATATTCATTTGTCTTTCTACTTCATCATAGTTAATAAAGTCTTTTCTAGCTTTAGCCCACTCTTCTCCGGTTTTAATATCTCCTGAATCAATAGCTTTTTGTAATCCTTCTTTATCTAAGTGTTCTCTTTTTAATAACTCTCTATTAAAATGCTGTGCTAGAGTTTGTGTCATTTCAATACCACTTCTAGCAAAAGACTTACTCATTGTTGAAAAATCTTCTTTTTCATAGATAGGTTGCATTCCAAAATAATCTGCTCTTGATTTACTTTTTAATCCGACATCTTCCATAAATCTTATAGCATTTACATCAGATAGATTTGTATTTACTGTCATTTTGTTTTTAGGATCATAAACAGATACACTAGCTCCATTTGATTTTATATCAACTCTAGGTATAGGTTTTAATTTTTCTTTAATCCTTTCAAAAGAATCAGGTTCATAAGTAGTAGTAGTTTCTCCAACATTTATACCAGCACTAGCTAAAGTATCTTTTTCTTCTACATCTATTTTATTTTGTTCTGTCATTTATTAGAGCCTCACTTTTAAAAATAACTTCTCCATTTTCATCCTCTAATGTATTATAAAATTTACCATCAATATAATTGATATTATAATCATTATCTAGCTTAACACCTTCTGCTTTATCTCCATCAGGATTAAACCAAGATACATTTTCATTATAAATTACACCAACTGCATTTTTATCAGTAGCATCAGGTTCAAGTTCTGTTGTTAAGAAAAAAGACTCTTGTTTTATAATATCATCTATCTTTTTCTTTTCATTAGAGTTATGTGATAAAAGATTTATTCCATCTTTCATTGCTCTGTTATAAGACCTTTCAAATAACATAGTCTTTTGATAATCGCTATACTCAGGCTTAGAATTAACTTGTTTAGCTAACCTTTCTTCAATAGTAGTAGACCAAAGACTACCTTCTTCAACATCTTCTTTTTTTATCTTATCCATTAATATAGTAGATGTTTTCATCATCATTTTATTATATTCAGATGAGCCATCAGTAGTTTTAGTAGAAAGACCACCACTTTCATAAACAGCAGTAGCAGAGTTTCTAAAATCTATAAGACTTCCTACATTATCATATAAAGAATTTTTAATATAATCTTTACCAGTTAATTTGCCAATACCAAGATTCATATCTTCATAAATAACTCTTACTTCTTCAGTAGCTCTTGATATAGCAAGTCTTTCTTCTTCTGTATAAGGAGCTTTAGTTTTAGGATTCATTTTATTTTCAAGTTTAGTATAATATTCTTTAACTGTTTTATTATACTTTTTAATATCATCATACTCATCACGAGTTAATCCTAATTGTTCTCTTGTCTTAGAATTAAAATCATTAATTGTTGCCTCTGCTTGAGGAACATTTGTTAAATAGTCAGAGTCTAATTTATCTTTATATGAGTCAACTTTCATATCGGAAAACTCATTTTCTATTCTTCTAATATCAGCATCAGTATAAATAGGAGAGCCATCAGAATCTGTTGCTTTTAATTGTTCTTGTATATTTGTATAACTTTCATTAAGTAAAGTCTTAGCATCTTCATCTCCATTCCACATGGAAATAGCATTTTCCTTCATTAATTCAATATTAGTATCTACAACAGAGTTGCTAGAAAATTTAAATTCCTTATCTTGTTTCTTCTTAAAGTTATTCTTAGATCTATTCATATAAGAAATCTTACTTACTTCTGAATTAAGCAAGAACTCATCTTTAGTATCTTTATCTTTAAATAAATCTGCAGTGTCTATTTGAACCTTATCTAATGCTTCTTGAAGTTTAATTGGATTATCTGAATGAGTATTATATAAGTCATTCATAGCTGATGTGCTTGAAGCTTGAGCCGTGTTATACATTTTCTTATTTATAACATCAAGTTCCTTATCAAACTTTTCTTCAAGATTAGTTTCAACCTTTAATCTAGGAGCTTTTACTCCTTGAGCTACATCTAGCAAACCTTTTTCTTTATATATTTGACTCATTATTTATCCCCTATATGTTGGCTTTATGCCAGGTTTTACTTGTAAAGACTTAGTTCCTTCTGAACCACTAAACCCACCTAATAGACTGCTACCAATATTTAATAAACCACTTGCAAAGCTTCCTTTTCCAAGTATTCTATTTATTTTAGCTTGTGTTCTAAATGATTTAGCTTTCATCTTTGCACTTCTTTTATTTAATGCCATATCTTTCCCAAGTTCTATAGATGACTGTTCTATGTTTTTTCCTGCTGAACCTTCTCCGGCAACTACTCCTCTACGAGTTGCTGAAAATGTTGCAGTTCCTACGGCATCATTAAATGATTCTCTAATCTGATTAATTCTTTGTTGAGCTTGTAATTCAATTTCACTAGCTTGCACATCCATAGAATAAGCCTCTGCTTTAGTAGATTGATAATCTGAAAGCAATCCACCGAATTTAGAAAGACTATCTACACCTAAACCAAACTTTTTAAGTTTAGAATACTTATCATATTCTTCTCCTAATCCACTTAATAATTTATCAAAATCTACTGCCATAATTACACTCCATAATTTATACTTAACTCAATACTCTTAACAAACACTCTATCAAATTTACTTGTAATTGTAAACTTATTTTCTTTAGTCCATGTCCCAGCACCATAAACATCATATATATCATCTGTTTGCTCTAAGTCATATCCGTTAAATGTTAGTTTATCTGTATCTTCTGTTGTTATTGTTGCTTTAGAAATCCTTGAATATATAGAAGTAGTCCTGCTCTTTACAGAAACATTATTAGATATTAATTCACAATCTATATCATAACCTATATTAACATTATCTGTCGGCACAGAAGATAGAGTTATTTCTCCATTTATAACAGTATAAACTCCATAATCTATCTCGTTATATACTCTTAACTCATCTCCTTCATAAGCATCTAATCCAGTTAAAGTTTGTGCTGGAGCTTTAATAAAAGTTCCATCTGTTTTAGTATCTGTTATCTTCTCTAAATATAATCTATCGTTTCTAATAACTAATAAATAAACTTCTGTATCAAGAACCATAACATCTTTAACATAACCTTCTGTAATAAATCTAGTGAAGGCATTTATACCTTGATCTAACAATATACAACTTGATAACATTTCGCCATCTTGTTTAGCAACATATAGATAAGTAGAAGATTCAACATTTGTATTTACATTTACCTGCATTCTAGTAGGATTATTCAACATATGGGAGCTATATAAATTTAACTTAGCTGTTTTATAACTGGCTTCAACATCATTATAAACAAAACTCATAATTGAGTTACCATTTTTTTCAATAAATAAAGTTAATCCACCAACACTAATAGGCTCAACACTTCTAAGACTACCATCTGAAGTTGTTGGTGTTATAAATATATTACTAGGTGTTAAAGAATCTTCATTTGCAACAAATTCCTTAGAACTAGAGAATATCTGAAGTCCTCTATTATCAAATATATTAACAATATCATCATTAGTCTTAGAGGCTATCGGGGCATCAATAGAATCATTGTCATAACTTCCTATGTTATTAAAGTTATTAAATTCATTAATCCTAGAAGCCCAGAGCGATTGAGGAATATTTAAAGAGCCACCTAACCATAATCTTTGCTGGTAAAACAAGCAAGTAGAAGGATACCCCCTCTCATCACTCCAAGCTAACTCGTAACCAGTTTCGTAATCCCAAGATGTAATCTTGCTAGTATTTAGAAACGGTATTACTGTATATCCTGAAACTTTAGTTCCACTTATATATGAAGTTATTTTAAATCTTGATCCTTCTGATGTATTAATATATTGCCCCACACTATCTGAAGTAAAGAAACTACTATCTGCTGTTATTTCTCCTGCTCCTTCTTCTGCTGATGGTGTTATACCTATTGTTTGTGGAGTTATTACTTTTCCACTAAAATTATAATAAGGGGTATTTTCAACGGGGAAATCTTCAAATACAAATAAACTACTTGCTGTTGAAAAAGCATTTAACTCAAATAATCTTAATGTAAATATATTAACTAAAGTTTCTGATATATTCTCTCTAACATCATCAGATGTTATTCTTATTCCTTCTATTTCTCTAACTATATTATCTTGAAATATCTTTTCATTATTAAATGATTCTGTTAAATCTTCTCTTATTAAGTTCCAAACTCCTGATTGTTTCACATAAACTCTTAAATTACTATAGTTTGAATATTTAAATGTTATTCTTGATATTGTTTGAGCTACTGGAAATTCAACCTTATAATCTTCGTTTATATTAGAAGTTGAAGAACTTGCATTAAATAAATCTCCTCTTGAATAATATGTTGCTGAATTCCCATCAACACCTTTATATAAAGCAATAGAAGAACCTAAACCTGATAATGTAAATCCATCTTTAGATGTTTCTCCTTCTGCAAACTCAGGTATTTCATCAGTATCTGAACCAGTTCCAACTCTAACTAATTCTTTTGTTTTCATGTTAGGATGAGTTAATACTATTACATCATCTTTTTGTGAGAATTTAATATCCTCTAAATAATCTTCTTCAAGTCCATCTGCTGGTATTGTTTCTAATAATTGATCATCTTGATATATTTTTATTGTTTTATCTAGTAAAATCAATACATATTTTTGATTATTGCCAAATATAAAAGGCAGTATTCTAACTTTATTATTAGCATCTATTACATCAAATAGTTGAATATCAGTAAATTCTAAACAAGTTGTTATAGCAGTTCCACCTCTTCTTAATCTTAAATATCTATAATCGACATTTACTGTATAATTAAAGCTTTGAGCTGTTCTAGTTGCTTCAAATGATGCTACTGTGCTATATGTTATATCATCATCTGATATCTCAACATATTGCATATCAGTCCAAATATCATTTTCAATAATTTCAACTGTTGCAGTAGTATATCCTGAGCCTCCATCTGTAACAACTACACTTGCTATAGAACCATCAGCCCCTAAAGTAGGAGTTAATATTGCTCCTGTGCCATCTCCAATAACATTTAATGTAATATCTTTATAACCTTTTCCGGCTACATCAATTACAGGAGAAATAATCTTATTTTCATTAGGAGGTGTATCTCCAACACTAACTGAAACACTTCCTTCTGCAAAACTTAACTTAATACCTTTTATTTTAATAGATTCTCTATCATCTACAGTAGATAAATCTCCAAGTATTTCATTAGTTGCCGTTCCAAGAGCATCAGAAATAAATAATGTTCCTATATCTCCTACATCTCCACCAATATAACTTGTAAATGATACACTTGCAGGAGTTAATGAATTCAATATTTCATCAACTTTTATAGTTCCTTCTCTTGTTTGAAAACCACCGAAGTTGGTTGATACATAGTTTTTCATATAAGAAGCTGATCTTTCTAATAAATCTATATCAGTTCTTTCTAATAACTTTGGGGATATTTCTCCTTGTGAAAACTTTACTCTCTTTTGAATTGTTTTCATTTAGTTACCCCCTAATATCTGTGTATGGCTTACTCTTGATTGTTTTACTTCCAAATTGCCTTGAATCTACATTTTTTGCATTTATATAAAAGAAAGTAAATTGCTGTTGAAGTATTTGTTGCTTGTCTGTATCTCCTGTTAGATTATAACATAAATCATAAGCACCTTTGAATTTACAAACTTCTACAAAATATGAAGGAAAACTTTCTTCAGAAGCTTTAAATACATATCTTAAATATATTTTTTCTTTATTACAATGGATCTTATTTTCTATTATTCTATAATCTCCAATAGAAAATGTTTCTTTTACATTATCAAATACATTTTCTGTTCTTAAATAATCTTCTGGTAGGTCAAACGAATATTTATATCTTTCATCCGTTAAAGCATCCCCAGTTAATTCAACACTCTTAACAGCAAAACTCCATCTATATATAGACAGCAATGATTCTATCATTACACTATAAACTTGATTTACTTTTAAGACTAGTGGATCGTTTGAAGTGAAGTCAGTTACATTATCAACCCCTAATTCAAATAATATTAAATTTTTTAAGTCATCAGTTGCACTCATAAGAAACTCCTTTTTAAAAAGAGGGTAAGCCTAATTAAAGACTTACCCTAGATTTTAGCTAAGCTGGTGTGTAATTTACAAACTTATCAGTAGCATATTTTAGCTCTTGATCATCTGATGGTGTTGTGATAGTTACATCACTTAGATCAGATAATTCAGCAACTAAGTCAACTTCTTCAATAGCTGTTCCACCTGCATTAACAGCAAAACCTTTATTTGCTGTTAGAGATGCTGGAGTATCATCTAAATCAGTAAATGAGAATGAAGAAACTGCTGTCATAAGTGTTAGAGTAGCAACATTATCTGTTATACCCACCTTATACCAAGCTATATCGCCATCTGCATCAGTTACTTGAACTGTATCTCTTGCTCTCAAACCGTAACCTGTTGGAATAAATCCTGCACCTGTTACAGTATCTTCAACTACATTGTCATATAACCAAACCATAGGAATATCCCCTGATCTTGCATTATTAGACATTGGAGCTAATTTTTTATTATTAAAAGCCATAATTTAATCCCTTTCTATTTTGCCTCGCCTTTGATAACAGCTTCGTTATCAATGATTATTGAACCAGCTGAGTAATCACAACCGATTAACCAAGCTTTTTTCTCTGCAATCCAGTCAACATGAGATGTCATATCTTTACCAATCGCAAGACCTACAGCTTTCTTATGATAAGCATAGAAATAGTATGTGTTAGGAGTTCCTACTGTTGCAATTCCTAATCCACCTTCTTCTCTATTACCAATAAGTTTAAATGTAAATCCATAGAAACTGTTAATAGTTCCTTGATTTAAAGCATTAACTGAATTAAAGTCAGATGATGTTGCTTCTGTTACTCCTAATAGAGTTGATTTATGCTGTGGAGACCAAGCAATAAATCTATCTTCAGATGGAACATTGTTTTCATCTAATGTTTTTCCAAGACTTCTTAATAAAGCTACATTAAATTCAGTAGAAGAACCACCAGTAGTATTAGATGCTAAACTCATTGCATCTATAATTAACTGATCTTCTCTTCTACCCATTGCTGAAGCTGTATTGAAAGCTAACTCTTGCTGTTCTGAAAAGTTGATTTTTTCAATATCAAAGATATCTGAATAATCATCTGCATTCCAGTCCTCTAAATTAGCTGTTACTTTGTCGTATGAAAGGTTCATTGCAATAACATCATTACCTGGAATGTGTCTTGTAGCAACTCCTTTGCCTGATTTTGGGAATCTATGAGATTTCCCTGTAATACCTGTTTTTAATCTAACGGTATCTCTTAGCATTTTTTGTCCTTGATAAGCTTTGTGAACTTCTGCATCAAATGAATCAATAAATACTGCATTTACTTCTCTACTCATAATATGTAATTCCTTTCTTAATAAGTAGTTAAACTGTTCTAAGAATGGAGCCATACTCTTCTATAATGAGGTCTTGTAATAAAACAAGGGAAGCTCAGAATTTTAGGGATTCTTGCTTAATTAATAATATAAAGTAAAAATATTTAATTGTCAAGTAAAAAAATACTACCCATTTCTGAGTAGTATTTCACAAACCCACCAAGATTTATTTCTTAGAAGCTATCTTTTGCTTCAGAAAGTTTTCCTTTTCTTCCTGCTTTAGCTCTTTGTTCTATAATTTGCTTGCATCTAAAAGGAGTTGTTTCAGGATTAGAATACTCAGACCATAACTCAGCATCACTTTTTAAACCTGATGTTACCTCGTTGCCAACTGGAATTGGATTAGGATCTCCAAATAATCTATTCATTTTATTAACTATACCAATAAAGCCTGCCCCTTGATTCATTAATCCTTTAAGTATATCTTTTTCTTCTTCATTAAATATCTTACTTGCATTAACAAAATCAACAGAAGATTTAATAACTTCATCAGCATTATCTCCTAGTTTAGCTTTTTCTTCAGCTTTCCATTGTTTAACTTCTTCATCAGAACGAGTATCTATTAAACCTTCTTTTTCTCCAAGCTCAAGCATTTGATTAGCAACAAACTCAAACTCAGTCTGTCCCATTCCTTGTTCGTGACACTTTTCTTTTAAACCAGTCATTAACTCTTGCATATTTTCATTATCATTAATAATAGTTTCATATTTTTCTGATTTGAAAAAATAACCATCTGCATTTTCAGGTTTATCTTTTTTAGAAACTTTAGCCCTAAGGTCGTTTATTCTTTTTTCATCTTTTTTCTTATCTTCATCTCTTTGAGCTAAATAATCTTTAAGTTTATCGTTAGATATAGCATCGTTATCTATGATATCTTCAGGAAGTCCTTCAAACTGATTATCCGTTGTTGTATCTGTAGTTGTTGTGTCTGTAGTTGTTGTGTCTGTTGTATCATCTGTTGATACATCATCAATTAATCCTTCTTGTGACATTTATTTCTCCTTCTGTTTTAATTTAGTTGGTATATATACTTTTATGAGATGAAGAACTGCATCTTTTCTCATAACAGCATACGGGTTAAGTGGCTCAGAACAGTCATTATATACTGATTGTTCTATATCCTCTAATACTCTCTTGCCTTGTGGAGTATCAAAGGTATCTATATAATCTTTAATCTTTTGGTTTCTATTTTGATTATAAATTTCTTTAGCTTTGTCTGTCATCATATCTGACATCTTTATTTTCTTATCATTACTCATTCGTAGATTTTCCTTTTGACTTATTAACAATTATTTCCCTTGTTGCATCATCATCTTTTTCTTCATCCATAGCTTGCTTTTGATTAGAAGCATTTTTTGTTAAATTAGCTTTAATCATATCTTCTGAGAATATTAGATCAGCAGGGAAGCCTGATTGTTCTGTCAATCTCTTTGCTGTTGATGGAACATTTATAATAGCTTGCAACATAGCACCTGTTGGATCTAAACCCATAAACATTTCAATAGTTCTAATCATAGCTATATTTTGTTGTTGTTTTTGCCCTAATGCGATTGGAGTATTAATATCTACTGTAATGTCTAAGCCATTAACAGTATTTAAATCAAAATCTCCAATAAGTTCTCTTCTAAGAAGAATTTCTATAATTCTTTTAACTAGAGGCTCGTATATTTCTGAATATAGTCTGCCATAAGTAGAACCTAAGTTAATCATTAAATCTTGTTGTCTTTGCATAACTTCTGTTGCTGTCATATTTGACTTTAATTCTCCCGGCAATGTTGAAGCCATCATAGTCTTTTTAATACCCATAGCTATTTCTTCTGTTTTATAAGTAGATATATCATGATTAGTATTTATTTGTAACGGAGTTATACTAGGATTTCCTGTCGCTGTTGATGGAACGGGAATAACTGCACCAGGTTCTATAACTATATTATCAACATCTAACATTCCATCTTGTTGAGCCAAGAACATTGGTAAAGTAAATCCTTGAGCTATTAAAGAATTTTCCATAACCTTATTTAAAGTTTTTAAATCTCTCAATGCTTTCATTCCAACACCACGACCATAAACTTCGCCACTTGCTTTAGTCCATCTCATACATAAAATAGGAGATTCTTTACTTTCTCTTTGGATAATCTTTTTCTTTTCTGATTGCTCTATAACACAGAAAATCCATTTATCTTTATATTTATATACTGATTCTAATAAGTCATATTCTTTATCATCTTCATATTCTTGATTTTCTGCTTCAATCCACTTAGATTTAATATCTCTACCTTTAAGTTTATATGATCTCCATAAATAACCTACTGAACCTTTACCATCTTCATCAATACAAAATTCTTTAATTGGAACTGCTACGAAGTTTAAAGGCTTGTCTTTATTTCCTTCAAGAACCATTAAAACAGATGTCCCTGCTACTAAATCATAAAAGAACTCTGAAATAGCTGTATCAAAATTACTTATGTTTTTATATTTATTAGCAATGTCTGTTACTGCTTTTAGTCTTTTATTTAAACTATCTATTTCTGCTTTTGAAGTATTTACACCTGCTTTTAAACTAATCCAATCAAAACCAATAGGGAATATATCCCCTTGAAGTCTATTAACAAACTCATCTGCTGACTGTTCTCCGACTGAAGTAAATAAATATTCTCTTCTTTCTTCATAAGAACCATCTGTATTTCTTGTATATATATCATTACGACTAGGCATTGTATAATCAAACACCCTATCATAATGAATATCCCAAGAGTTTTTTATACCCTTAGCTTTCTCATATTTCTTTAATATTTGTTCTATTGTTAACATAATTTATCCTAACTGTTCTGAATCTATTAATCCTGTTGAGCCTGTTCTTTTAGTAGAATAACCTCCGCCACCTCCAACTTGAGCCCTTTGCGATTTAATCAATGACTTTCTTTTTGTCATTGCTACCTTTTTCTCTTCGGCTATTAAACCTGCTTGCTCTCTTGCTAATGCCTTTTGTGCCTTCCTTGTTTTTCTGTTAGCTTGATACTGCATAGCTCCTTGAACTGCTCCAGTTACTGCCATTGCTGTTAATGCCGTTGCTGTTGCTACTGCCATTATAAAATCTCCTTTCTATATGTATCAGGAACGAAACCCCATCGTTCTAATACTCTTTTAAACCCATCATCATTGAATCCAAAGTTGGCTCCGATTTTAATTACATCGCAGTTTGTGGCTCTTGCCTCTGTTTCTATGAAACTCTTAATTTTATTCAATAGCTTAAATGACCCTCTATGTTCTTTCATAACATAAAGAAATAACTCACTAAAACTTCTTTCTTGATTGAACTCGTTTGTTATAATATAAGCTAAAACACCTTTATTGCCAAATTCTTTAATCTTTATTTGATCTGATAATAAATCGAACATATCACGACTTACAGTCAAATCAACATCGCTGTCATTCTCAATAAGTGGTTGCCATTTATCCATAATATCTTTATTCATAACAATCTCCTGTCATTTATCTTAGACAATTTATTTTCATTTGTCAATAATTTAAATCTTCAACCCTTTAAACCTTATTGTTTGCATTTTCTTAACTCCTCCACTTTGCTGTAATATATAAGGCAGTATTCTAAAAGCATCTGCTCCATGAGAACTCCAGTCATGCAATGGACTATCCTTGAACCTTGCCATCTTCTCATTCCATTCTCTACGATATTGTTTCAAGCAACTATATCCTTCTTTTGTCTTGACTTCATCAAATACACATCTTGAAAGTATAGACCTAACCATTTGTATATCCCCATAAACATCATTTGTTCGTGGAATACATCTAACATTCTCAAGCCCTAATGTTCTTAATTGCTGTTCTATAGTCATTGCTTTTTCTGTAGCTGATAATGTTCTATTTCCTCCATCATGAGGAAGATTATGGAAACAATAATTATATGGTTTTGATTGAATAACACTAGCATAATGACTTAATCCAAAGCCACTAGCTTCGTAATAATCCAATACTCTTATCTCTCTACCAACAAATTGAATGAACCATATCGCCATGCTATCACTAACACCTAAATCCCATATTGTATGAACTAGTGCTTGTCCGTCATAAGGAACATTCATAACTTGAGTTTTCTTTAACTTCTTTAGTATATCTCCATAATATGAACCGTGAATAGCACCTTCAAAAGAGCAATAATACTCTTGTTGTATAATTTCTTCAGGTTTTCCTCGTTCCCTTTGTCTTTGAATAACACTAGGATCAACAATATTTGTGTCATCAATAGTTAATAAACTTGCTAAGCAATCATCCATTTTCTTCATATTTTCATAGGTATCAGAAGCATGATTTTCTCCACGAGGAGTTGTATTAAATACTACCCAACCACCAGTTTCAATTAGCATAGGTTCAAGAGCTAATTCCCATAACATAGGTTTTTGTAAAGCCCACTCAGAAACAATAGCTCCTTTAATACCTGCTCCAACTCTTTTATCGTATCTATCTCCACCAACGAATGAAACAATACTACCTACTTCACTCATATTATCTGGATTCTTTAAATGAACTGTCATTGATTGATTATCTATCTTGTGAACCATCTCTTTCGGAAAGAAGTCAAGATATTTCACACCATCTTTAGTAACACCTTCCCAAATAGCTTTTCTAACCTGTTGAGCCTCAGGAAGTATAAACCAATAGTTTCCTACATCCATTAAAGCACGAGCAATTAAATAGTTTAAACAAAATAAATCCTTGCCGGCTCTTCTGTGCCAAACAAGGATAGTTTCTTTGTAGTCTAGGTTAATTAACTTATCCCATATATCTTCTTGATAATCTCTAAGCTTTATTAGTGGTAGCTCTAATTCCATTTATTACCCTTTTTTGTTATTTTATTTCATACTCTGTAATCGGTTATTACCATTTATCCTATTTAACCTAATTTGATTTTGTAATATTATTACACTCTGCAAGTTGTGAGTTTCTTGCTAAATCCATTGCATTATCATTCATTAAATTATTAGAAGATTTAACTGCTGACACTAGAATAATAACCAAAGATACTATTATACAAACTTCTATCACATCTATTTCTCATTCTTAGGCTTATAGCCTTTTATTACTATTCCAGTTACTTCGCCTGAGTGTTCTGTTTCCTGCTTATCTTTCCAGTTATTATTTATTCTATTTTTAAGCCAAAAGATAGCTCCTTGAGAGTTTCCTTGAGTAAGTTGTATTTCTGCATATTCCTCAATTAAAGTGATTGTCCTCTCTATTATGTAAGAGAACTCAGGTGTTTTATTTTTATAATCATACATAGATTGTCTACTTGCGAAACCTAAGTAGTGAGATAGCCCAGCTATAGTAGGAGGTTTAATATCATATACTATTTTACCTGCTTTAGTAGTTAAAGGTTGTCCTTCTTTATCTAAGAAAGGAATATGACAAACTTTTTCTTTAAAGTATTCATCAATCTTTAACTGCATTTCTTCAGGAGTTTTATAAAAAGGTCTTATACCACCTTTATCTACTTCTTTTTCTGACATTATAACATCTCTTTTCCATTAAGAAGTTTTTTAACCTTTTCATACTCAGTCATTATAATTTCATCTTTAATTACATTGTTTCCTGTTTCATCTCTGTAATATATGAAATATTTATCTTCTTCTTTACTTATTTTTACAAGCTTTTCAAATGTTATTTCTCTTTTAATTGATACTTTCATAATTATTCTCCTTCTTTGCTTTGGAATATTGATAAATCAGCTATCATAGGTTCGCCAATCATTTCTTTTCTTTTTTCATCTTCTAATATTTGATGGTTTTTTATCATAAATAACATATCATCTAAAAATTGTATATGTTTAGGAAGATCTTTAACAGCTTCTTCCTCAGTGTTAAATAACATACATTTATCAGCTTGAATTGTGATAGTGTCAGTTGCTACTTCAAACTTCTCATATCCTGTTTGCTTTGATATGTAATGACCTGTTATTAATCCTTCATGAACTTCTCTTTTATATATTACGAATACTTTTTTATTTAACATTATTTTCTCCTTCATTTTGTTGTTCTCTTTCTTTGTAATACTTATCAGGCATTTTATTTGATATAAAATCATATAAGCATTCCATAGTAGATAAATCAATATCTCCTACTTTATAAGAGTTATATTTTTTATTAATAACTATAGCTTCAGTAGTATCATCATCAAAAGTAACGATTCCTAATGTTTCTAGTCCTTCTTTACCTAGACCAAAACAAAGATGATGTTTCTTTACATAGTTTCTTTTCATATTAACACCTTATCTCTAAGTTTACACTCTTTTCTTAGGCATATTAGTTTCTTATTAGATTTTATATAATCTTTTAATTCTTTAATTTCTTGTTTTTGATTTTGAATTTCTTGTTTCAGTTCTTCTTTTTCTTCATCAAACCATTTATTCATAATATTTCCTTTCTTAATTTAAAATATTCTTCTTTACATTCTGTTTTACAAAATACTAATGCTGGTTGCCTTTGTCTTTCTTTTATAAGACCTCCACCACATCTTTTACCACATTCATCACAAACATAATCTGTTAAGTTAGGGTGTTTTTTGTTTCTATATCTTGCCATAACCTTCCTTTTAAATAAACTAGGTATAAACCAAAACTAAAGGGAGGAAATCCTGTAAAGAGTAAATACCTAGTTCATCTATAATATAGCAAGTATTTATTTATTTGTCAAGCGATGATTTTCCAATTATTTATAAAAAGCTCATCTGTATTTGATATAACTACTTGATTGTAAGTTAGATCATAAAACTTCTTATTGTCAACCTTAAATGTTATCTTCCCATTTGTGATTGGTTTTCCATTTGCTTTTTCTATTGCTTCTTTTAATTCCATATCTATTTATCCTCTCTTGTTAGTTTGTTTAAAATAAGCTGGTATTACTGGTGTTTTATCTTTACTTTCACAATTATTAGAACATTTCCAATCTTTACATTCTTTTTTTGTTCCTCTAAAGACTTCTTCACATCTAAAACATTTTACTATATATTCATTTTTATACATTCTCTCATTCTCCTTTTAAAGTGGCAGTCTTAATTAAGTTGATCTACCGTTGTTTAACTAGTAGTATCAGGATATTCTGACAATACACAATCTCTTTCAATAGTAAAAGAACTTTTGTTGTATATCTTACCACTCCAAGTCCTTTTGTAATTTTTAGTCAATATTAAGCATATAAAGTTTTTAATACAATCTATGTTTGTTGTCGGATAGTAAAATACTTTACTATGATTTTTGTTAAAATGTAATTCCATCTCATTCCTCACTTTCTAGTTGTTTAAAATATAATCCTATCTTTTCAATTAAATCTAAGATAATATTACCTAGATATTCTATTGGTATTTGTATAAGTGTTAATAATATTCCTATAATTTGTAAAATTACAACTATGGTAATAAGTATTAAGTATAAAATTGATTTCATTTAGTCCTCACTTTCTAGTTTTTTAAGTTTTTCCTTTGTTTTTATAATATGCCAATCTTTTCTTAAATCTTCACAAGTTCTATTGTGAACTTCTTGATATTTATAACAAATAGAATTTTTACTTCCATAATTAACTAATAGACTTATTATTGTAATTATTAAAAATATAATACCTGTTGTTATAATACTAGCCCATAATTCATTTTTTTTATCTTGATTCATATCTATTTTTCCTTTCCTTTTAGTTTTTCTAGTTCCTCTTCTGCTTCTTCTCGTGTTAACCATTTTACAAATACCCAGTCTTTCATTTGACCTTTAAATGTATAAGGTAATTCTTTGTTTCTTGCTACATTTAACAATCCACAACTAATATTTAATCTTCTCATCATATCTCCACTACTTAAAAATAAATATTCTTTCCCTTTAGGGTCTATCATAATAAAAGGTTTAGAACTATGATGTAATAGGTTTATCTTTCCTATTCTTCCACTCTTTCCATCTAATTTATTAAAATAATGTTGTATATTCTCTTTTCTAGTGCAGGATTCTAAATTTTCTAATCTATTGTCATCTTTAATCCCATTTATATGATTTACATCTAGTTTGTTATCAAATGGTTTAAATGCTTGTAAAACTAATCTATGAACCGCAAACCTTTTTCTTTTCCCATTATTTGATAAGGTTGTTCCAAGGTATCCTTTTTGATTATAAGAAGATTTTAATTCTCTATATAGACTTCTAACTTTACCAGTATTGCTAACCATATACACACCATAATAACCTGTGATATATCTCCATTCTTCTATCATTCAATCTACTCCTTAAATAAAAGCGACCCAATCCGAGCAGGGAAAGGGTCATAATAATAAATCAACCTGCTCGCTGATAAATATTAGTATAACCTATTTTAATAATAAAGTCAAGTAAAACAAGCCATATCTAATATCCCTTTCTATCATAGTGTTTTTCAATATCTTCTGCGAATAGTCTTTTTAGTAGCTTTAACATACTTTACCACACTTTCCACAATAATAATTCATTGGTATTTCTCTGCTAAAACTAATATCTAAAGAACCACAATTACATAT
>Ga0307375_10000790_pt1 | contig 37277 bp, 38 predicted proteins | sample TR1MG_FD_202531 | JGI IMG/M metagenome (GOLD analysis project Ga0307375, IMG submission 202531) | Soil microbial communities from Risofladan, Vaasa, Finland - TR-1 | ecosystem: Environmental > Terrestrial > Soil > Coastal area > Acid sulfate soil | place: Finland: Risofladan, Vaasa | collected... | reverse complement strand
ACTCTGCGTACCATGCTCGGCTTTGCCATTGTCCTTGTTCTGTGGCTCGGTGGCCGCGAAGTCATTCAGGGCCGCATTACCGTCGGAGGCTTTGTCGCCTTCAATATATACATGGTCCAGCTCACCTTCCCGGTGATTGCGCTCGGCTGGGTCATCAATATCTTCCAGCGCGGCTCCGCCTCGATGGAGCGCATCCAGAAAATCCTTTCCGCTAAGCCGACGATTTATGACGACCCGTCCGTCGTCACCGTCGCGCCGGATGAGCAAATTCGAGGCGATATCGAGTTCCGAAATCTCAGCTTCGCTTATTCCCCGGAATCCGGCGCGACGCTCGACAAGCCCTCGCAAGCGGATTCCGGACAAGACACGACCCAAGCCGTACTCACGAACGTCAACCTGCGAATCCCCGCCGGCACTAGTCTCGCTATTGTTGGTCCCACTGGTTCCGGAAAATCAACTCTCGTCAGTCTCATCCCGCGGATCTATGACGCAGAGCCGGGAATGGTCCTGATCGATGGACGTCCGATTCGCGAGTACCCATTGGCCGTGCTGCGCCGCAATATCGGCTTCGTTCCACAGGAAACATTCCTCTTCTCCGAGTCGATCCGCGAAAACATTGCCTTTGGTGCCGAGAACGCCACCGAAGAGGACGTTCGTCGCGCTGCTGAAATTGCCCGCATCTCAGGTGACATTGAGTCATTCCCCGAAGGCTATAAAACCGCCGTCGGCGAACGCGGCCTCACTCTCTCCGGTGGCCAGAAGCAACGCACCGCCATTGCCCGCGCCGTCATTCGCAACCCGCGCATCCTCGTCCTCGACGACGCGCTCGCCTCCGTCGACACCCAGACCGAGGATCACATCCTCAACCACCTGCGCGAAGTCATGCGGGGCCGCACCACCATTTTCATCTCGCACCGTGTCTCCACCGTGCGCAACGCCGACCGCATCGCCGTCCTCCATCACGGTGAGATCGTCGAGTACGGCACCCACGAAGAACTGATCGCCCTCAACGGCTACTACACCGGCTTGCACAATAAACAGTTGCTCGAAGAAGAACTCGAAACCGTCTAGTCGCCGCCGCGTTTTCGTATGCCGTTTTGTTCTTTTGATTCCTCTCCTATCGCTTTCCCTCTTTGTAGTGAATAATCCCTCTCGTGCGTCGCATCGTGATAAACGAGCTTCTCGACTCCGACTCCGGCACTGCGCGGGAGATTGCCGACTCGCTTGAGGACTTGCGGCGCATCAACCGCTGGTTCGGCGGAATCTCCACCACGGAAGCCATCTTGCGCCGGGCGTTGCTCCAGGCCCGTCTGTCTCGATGTTCCGTCCTTGACGTCGCTGCCGGTTCTGGCGACGTCATCTGCGGAGCCATTGATCGCGTTGCGCCCGCTTCTCAAGTAACGCTCCTCGATGCGCACGCCTCTCATCTTCCCTCTCTCCCTAACACCGTCATCGGCGACGCTCTTCATCTTCCATTCGCCGATGGTTCGTTTGATTTCGTCTCCTGCTCTCTCTTCGCCCACCACCTCGAGCCGGACGAACTCGCTCAATTCGCACGCGAAGCTCTCCGCGTGGCGCGCCACGCTCTCCTCATCAATGATCTGGTCCGCCATCCCATGCACTTGGCACTGGTCTATGCCAGCCTTCCCCTGCATCGGCGAATCTCCCGCTACGACTCCGTCGCCTCTCTCCGCCGTTCCTACACACCCACGGAGATGCGCACCATCCTCTCTGCTATCGGTTCCCGGCTGGAGATCAATCGTTTCTATTTGTTTCGGATGGGTCTAATTCTCTGGAAGTAACGCGCCGAGGTGCCCCATTCAAGCCTCTTTTGCTTGAGTGGGGTTGTTGCAGTGGTTTTTGTATTTGCCTTTGCTTTCAGTTCAGTAGCTTAGTAGCTCAGCAGCTTATCTCACAATCAGCACTTCCCGGATATTATCTTTCCCCAGGAAAAATTTGATCGACGAGTAGTTGTGGAAGAGATTCTCGATGTGGCGATTATTGAAGACTCTTTGCAGATGTAATTGCGAAACCGGTTGCAGTTCCAGCGTCTGGTCGTCGCGAATGTGGTAGCGGCAATACGGTGCTTCGGGTCCTGCGTCGCGCGTGTGGAAGAACCCCATCAGCATTCCCTTCGGCTTCGTCACCAGCCGTATACGTTCTATCACCGGCTTCACCAGCGGTTCCGGCAGATAATCGCAGATGTCCCACAGCAGCACCGCGTCAAACGTCTCCGGCGGTTGCAGCAGGTTCTCCTGCATGAACCGTTCTACGTCGATTGCCGTCGTGCCTTCCTGCTCGCCGGGAACCACGAACGCCGGGCTCATTCCTTCCGAGAGCACGTCTTCGTTGTATGCCCGGTGTCCCAGTCCCGTGATGTATTGGATATTCGCCGGAGAAGTCGGCCCCAGGTCGAGCACCGTCTGCCCTTCCGGCTTCGCGATTGCGCGAACGAACTCGTGGTACCCCGTCGATCGCCGGTCGATGCGCTGCGCGGACCCGCGACGGGGCTCCGCTACGTTCTCGCTGGTTCCGCCGAAGATATTTCGAAAGAAGCCCACAGTTGTGCCCCGCTGCCGAAGTCACTTCTGCATCGGCAGTCTGGCTGCTGCCCGAGCCTCGCCGGCACACGCAGCAGCCCCTGATGACTCCCTTTACTTCTTGTCGAGCAGCGAGGATTGCGAACCACCAGCAAACCCGGTGGAGACTCCCGAAATCGAAGTTGCACTCGAACCCGCGCCAGGCGACGGCGCCGGCATGGTCGCGCTGGCCGCCGGCCGTGATTCGGGTTTTACTTCGGGCTTCTGGATGTCGATCGCACCCTTGAAGAACGCACCGTCCTCGATCATGATGCGTTGTGTGAATATGTCGCCGTTCAGCACCGCCGACTTCTTTAGTTCGACCTTTTCTTTCGCTTGGATGTTGCCGTCAACTTTCCCGTGCACCACCACATCCTTCGCATGGACGTTTGCTCTTACGCGGCCATTCGGGCCCACGATGAGGCTGTGTCCCCGCAGCTCGATGTTTCCTTCAACCTCGCCGTCGAGGTAAAGATCTTCGCTGCCGGATAGTTCACCTTTTATGACCACTGATTTACCGATATGCGCCACGTCGGCTCGGAAATTTTCCATTCTCGGTGTCTCCACTGGGCGAGTTTCTCTAACAGAGGGTGCAGCCGGAGTTACCGTCGTCTGCGTTGAAGCAGACGACGCATATGGTTTTTCTTCTTCTTCTTTGCGCGATTTCCACATAGGAAACGCTCCCGTGCGCTCTTGGAATAGTGACCATCTTCCGGCCCGCCCAAACCGCGCCAGCCCGTTAGGCATCGCTTGCAACTTGCCGTGGAAGAATAGCTTATCCCGACTATAGCGAAGCCACGCTTTAGCGGCAACCCGCTTTTTTCTTTTCCTCTCCTCGCAGTCTGGAACCCGCGCCGCTATTCGCTTTTGATTCTCCATCGCTTCCTGCGTTTGAATTGCCTTGCAACGGGTTTCCGCCTCCGCCCGTCTAACTATCCATGTTCCCTCGTAGGACGGTAGGATAAGTACATGGTCCGCTTTCATAGACTCCGGTTCTTTGCGGTTCTTCTCCTGGCAGCACTCTGTTGCACCGTCGCCGCTCACGCCATTCAGGACTCCAAGCCTGAACTGCCCGCCAACCCCGATGATCTCGTCCGCCGGGTTATCGATTTCGAAAATCGCGCCCATGTCAGCCGCGGCTTTTACACTTGGACAGCCACCACCGTAAAACCCAAGGGATCGCAGACCAAGATTTACGTCGATACCCCTCAAGGCGTCATCGGACGCCTCGTCGCCCTGAACGGCCGTCCCCTCACCTTGCAGCAGCGGGAGCGCGAGGAATCCCGCCTCGATCGCCTCCTCGACCCCGCGCAGATGCGCGACAAGCGCAAGGAGCAGAAGCAGGACGACGAACGTACCACCAAACTCGTGAGGGCCATCCCCGACGCTTTCTTCTTCAAGTACACCGGCACCGAGCAGACGCCCGACGGCCACACGCTCGTAAATCTCACCTTTACGCCGAATCCGAACTTCAACCCGCCAACCCGGGAGGCCCTCGTCTTTGAAGGTATGCGCGGCACCATGACCATCGACGCCACCGCGCAGCACATCAAAGAAATCGACGGCAGGCTCTTCAGGGATGTCACGATCGGTTGGGGAATTCTCGGGCGTCTCTACAAGGGCGGACGTTTCTACGTCGAGCAGGCCGACGTCCACAACGGTCACTGGGACCAGGTAAAGATGATCCTGCGCTTCAACGGCAAGGCTCTCCTCTTCAAGACCATTCACATCGAGGAAACCGACACTGCCTGGGGCTTCCGTTCCGTGGAGAAAATGGATGTCTCCCAGGCCCTCGACTTCCTTCGCAAGGCCAGCCAGAATCACGACGCGCAGGCCCAGGTGCGCAAATAGCCGTTATTGCCCGGCGCGAATCGTTTCCTTACGCACCGTGAAGCGCTCGATCAGGTCTCCCCGCACGCGATATCCCGTGCCCGTTGCGTCACTCACGGCGATCGTCCCCTTGGGCGAGACCGTCACTTCCGGTTCGATGATGTCTTCCTTCCAGTAGCGCTTCGATGCCGACACATCGCCCGGCAGGCTGAAATTCTCCAGCGTCGACATCGCGATATTGTGCGCGCGTCCAATGCCCGACTCCAGCATCCCGCCGCACCAGTTCGGAATCCCCGCCTTGCGGCACACTGCTTCTACCTTTTTTGCTTCCGTGAATCCGCCCACGCGGCCCAGTTTGATGTTGAGGATGCGGCACGCCCCTGCTTGTGCGGCCGCCGCCGCATCGCGAGCGTGAAGGATCGATTCATCCAGGCACAGCGCCGTCTTCAGCTTGCTCTGCAATATTGCGTGCGCGGCAATATCGTCGTTCCATAGCGGCTGCTCAATCATCAGCAGCTTGAATTCGTCGAACTTCTTCAGGTGCTCCACATCGTTCAGCGTATACGCCGAGTTCGCGTCGCAACTCAACACAATCTCCGGCCACCGCCCCCGGATCGCCCTCAGGATGTTCACATCCCATCCCGGCTTCACCTTCACCTTGATCCGCTGATAGCCCGCCGCCAGTTCCGTCTCGATCTTCTCCAACAGTTGTGTCGGTGAATCCTGTATTCCGATCGACACTCCGCAACTCAATTCCCTGCGCGTCCCGCCCAGCATCTTCCATAGCGGCATTTTCCGCTGAATCGCCTCCGCGTCCCACACCGCGTTCTCCACCGCCGCCTTCGCCATCCTGTGTCCACGCACCCGGTCGAACATCGGCGCCACCGTCTCGTGATCCACGTTTTTTCCCAGCACCGCCGGCCCAAGGTATCCGCGAATTACATACCACGCCGTGTCGATCGACTCTTCGTTGTAGAACGGATCCTCGCCTGCCGTACACTCGCCCCAGCCCGCCAGTCCGTCGCTGTGGACCGTCACCAGCAGGATGCGCCGCTCCGTGGTACGTCCAAAACTGGTCTCGAAGAAGTGAACCAGCGGCATGCGAATTTCCCGGATCGTGATCGCTTCAATATTCATAAGTGCCAATCCATCACTTAGTAATTCCAGCTCTCGTCCCACTTCCCCAGCAGGAATCGCCCATTCCCGTGCTCATCCCGCTCATATCCCACCACGCTCAGCCCTGCCGTAAAGTGTTTCTGAAACAGGTCCCGGTTTTTCGATTGCAGCTCCGCCGCCCGTGCGCGTGTCCCTTCATTCGCTTTCCACGCCGCAATCTCCGCCGGCACTTCGATCGCTTCCGTCACGAACGTCTTTGCTGTGTAGCCCGTTTCCAGCAGTGTTTGCACGCGCTTCGACTTCAGCCACCACTCTGCGGTCAACCGGTCACTTGGCAACCCGCCCTGTAATGGGGAACTTGTAATACCGTACTGGTTCACCGAATAGCGGCGCGTGATTGCCCCCAGCTTTTCGATATTCAGAAATGCGTTCTTGATCTCCAGCGGATCGAACGTCCACTCCATCAGCTCCAGCCCCATCTCCAGGCAGATGTCGCGCTGGAAGAGCTTCATCGCTCGTCCCAGTCCCGTGTTACGATGCGCCGGCCTTACCGCCAACATGTGCGAATGGAGGTAAGAGTACCCGTTGCGGTAGCCCGGGATTCCGTATGCGAATCCCGCCAGTTCATTCCCGTCCCACGCGCCGATCACGTGCCCGCCGATCTTCTCTCCAACCACGAACAGTCGTATCGGCACCAGTTCGATGTCGACAAAATTCCAGACATCTTTCTGGAGTTGCAGCACCTGCCGAAACTCGCCCACCGTGTGGCACGTTCGCAGGACATACTTGCCGTATTGCTTTTCGGCGTGGATACCCAAGGCTTCCTCTCCTATTCGGCCGGTCTTTCCTTCCGCTTCGACTGCTGCCAGTGTGCTTCCATCTCGTCCAGCGAAGCCTCTTCCGGCGTCTTTCCCTCTTCGCGCAGCTTTTCTTCCACGTACTCAAACCGTCTGCGGAATTTCCTGTTCGTATTGCGCAGTGCCGACTCCGGGTCCACGTTCAAGTACCGCGCAACATTCACCAGCACGAACAGCAGGTCCCCGACTTCGTCCTGCAACCGCGCTTTCAGCTCTTCTGGAGTATTGTCTTCGCGCGCGCCCGCCACGCCTCGTCCCACCGGTTGCGGTCCTGGCGGGGGAATTTGTTCGACCTCATGTCGCAGCTCTTCCGTCTCTTCCCGCAGCTTGTCGAACAGTCCCTCCATGTTCGGCCAGTCGAAGCCCACTTGCGCCGCGCGATTGCTCAGCTTCAAGCCTTCCAGCAGCGCGGGCATCGCCGTCGACACCTTCGCCAGCATCGATTTCGGCTTCTCCGGCGGTGCTTCTCCGTTCTCCGCCGCTTTCGTCACCTTTTCCTGGTCCTTGATCGCTTCCCAGTTGCGCAGCACTTCTCTTGACGTATCGGCCTTCACGTCGCCAAACACGTGCGGATGCCTCCGCACCAGTTTGTCGCTCAGCCGGTCCAGTACGTCGTCGATTGCAAAGCGGCCTTCTTCCTTCGCCATCTCCGCGTAGAAGAGCACTTGCAGCAGCAAGTCGCCGAGTTCCCCAGGCAGTTCATCCCAGTCGCGATTATCAATCGCTTCCAGCACCTCGTAGGTTTCCTCAAGCGTGTATTGTTTGATTGTGTCGAAGGTTTGTTCGCGGTCCCACGGACATCCGCCGGGTGCGCGTAGCCGGGCCATGATTGCCACGGCCCGTTCGAATCGATCTCCGGTCTCAGGCATGCGCTTCCAATCTAAATGACCCTGCCTCGCTTGCAAAGTCATCCAGCACGGCCCTCGCTACTTCGTTCCTCCGAGCGTATGTACCAGCAGCCGTGTATCGTCGGAGATCACGCCAGCTACGTTTTCCGCAGCCAAACTCTGCATGTTCCGGGGATCGTTCACCGTCCACGCAATCACTTTCTTCCCTGACTGATGGAACGCCTTCAGCATCGCCCGGTCCAGCACCTTATACTCCGGCATCACGTACGTCAGCGGAAGTTCAGCCACTTGCAACAGGGAGCGCTTCGTCCGAAAAATCAACCCCAGCGGTATTGCCGGATACAGCGCGTGAACCGCCGTCAGCGCTTCTGGCAGGAATGACGACACCACGTATCCGTGCTTGGGAGGCTTCTTCCGCAGCAGCGTTACCAGTTCTTCTTCCGCGCCCGCGACCTTCATTTCTATGTCGAGCCACGCAGACTGCCCGTAGCGCTCCAGCACGTCCTCCAGGCTGCACAACCCCGTCGCCTCTTCTGCTTTTCCAAGCAGAGACCGTTTAGGAGGCAGCAACTTCGCCAGGTCGGTATAAGAAGTCGATGCCACTACCGCGCCGCGCACCGTCTCGTCGTGACACAGCACCAGCCGTCCATCCGACGTCGCTCGCACGTCAAACTCGAACCCGTCGCAGCCGTGCTTCAGCGCGGCATCCATTCCTGCAATGGTATTTTCAGGCGCGGATTTTGGGCTTCCGCGATGGCCCAGCAACAATGGGCGTCGCGGCGTGGCGGCTTCCGGCATTGTCTAGTCCAGGTCGAAGTCGCGAAGTGGCTTGCCCTTGTCGGGAGTCTCTTTCGCGCGTTTCACCGCTTCTTGGAATTTCTTTTCCAGCAGGTCGGCCTTGTTCCTTTCCGCTTCCACCGACTGCCGGAACAGCGATTCCTTCCGGCCTTCCTGTTCGCGCATTGCGCGCGCGGCTTCTTCCATGTCGGCAAACATCTTCGGCGCTGCTTTTGCCGTGTGCGCGATTACCGCGCGCGTCTCCGGATCCACCTTCAACATGGCGCCGCAGCACGGACACGTCACTTCAAATGCGTCCGTTCGATTGTCGTTTCGGGATGTGCCTGTATGCTTCCCCATGCCAGAGATGGTACCGCAAACTGGCCGTCAGGTCGCGGTCAGATTCGCAGCAGTTGATGTCCCGGACAATGCTGTGCCGCAACCTCAACAAATCGCTCCAGCAGTTCCGGTCCATGCATGGCAAGGAAGTAGACTCCGGCGATCGTCCGCTCCTGTAACCCCTTGTCGGGAAACAGGTGCCCTTCAATCTCCATCGCCTCCGTGCAGATGCGTTCATTCCGCCGTAGTTCCGCTCGCGCCGCGCGCTTCCCCAGCCGCGAAACCTGGAAGAGCATCTTGTTGCGCGCCTTCTCCGCCGACTCCACCAGTGTCGGGTCCAGTTCACGCAACTCCTGTTGCAACCGCGCCAGCGTCTTTTCCACCGTCTGCGCCGCATCTTCGAAGCTCTGCTGTGTCGATGGCGGCAACACTTTTCGCGCCAGCGTTTCGCACAGGCATTCTGTTCCGTGGAACAGGTCCGGCAGTTGGATGCCATACCGGTGCAGCAGTCGCTCCATCCGCGAGTTGATCACCGTCAGGCTCAGTCGCGGCAGCACTGGCGTCACGCGCCCCAGCAGTTTCTGGTACACCGTCGCCACCTGCGCAAAGTAAGCAATCTCCGCCGGCCCTCCGAAGTACGCCACCGTTGGCAGCAGGTAATCCTGCACCAGGGGACGTAGTAGCACGTTCGGGCTGTAGAGGTCCGGACGCTCTGCAATGCTCTTCAAAATTTCCGCTCGTGAAACCGCCCGTGCGCCGATCATGAACCCGCCGTCGGCCAGGTGGAGCACCGTGCGTTCGCCGCCTTCCAGCGTAAACAGCGTGGTTGAAGCCGGTGTTACCTTCACCTGCTCGTGGTATCCGCGCTTGTGGAGTTCCTGTCCGCGATGCAGCAGCGCCGCGTCGATCTCCTCCGCCCTCTCCGCCGCCTGCAACAGCAGCGGCCCCGCCACCGCGTGCAGCCCTGGGTCCAGTGGATCGATGAGTATCAATCCTGTCTCGCGGAACAGCCGCGCAAACAATTTCGCGAATGCGCTGCCGAACGTCTCTCCCTCGCGATAACTTTCCAGCAGCGCCTGCGTCGCATCCGACTCACCCAGCAGTTCCGCCGCCTCTCGCGCCAGTGTCTCTATCTCCGCCGGAAATCGCACATCGCCCACCGGCGAATTCGTCCGCCCTCGTGTCGTCGACGCGAAGTGTTTCAGGTCTCCCGTCCGCTCCGGCAGAATCGATTCGTTCACTTCTGGCAGGTCGTGATCTTCCGTCGCCAGCCAGAACACCGGCACCGCGTCAATACCTTTCGCCGTCAGCTCCCGCGCCAGTTGTATCGCCGACGCCGCTTTCAGCAGCGAGTACAGCGGCCCGCCAAATAATCCCACCTGCTGTCCGCTCACTATCGCAACTGCACCGGCCCGAAAGTGTTCTATCGCTTGAAGTGTCGCGTTTCCAGCACCCCAGAGCTGGTTTTGCCGTAAAAGGATCTCGGCCACCCGTGCCCGGCGTTCTGTCGGATAAGCGAGCTCTCGGGCGTATTTGGCAATCGCTTGTGGCGTCGGTGGATGCGGATAGAAATCGGCTACTTGCGAAGCGTGCCCAAGATAATCCTGGAACAGCTTGGACGTATGCGGAATAGCGGTAGTAGGAATACAGTCAAAGCTCACAGGGTCATCCCCGAATAGAAACAACAACAACAGTACTTAGATCTCGCGCGATGAATCGGCATACTCATCCTTGGCTTCTTCACAGGAAAAACCCGATGAGTCTTGGATGATGAAATTGGCTGCTGGTTGCAGTTTTCGCGAACTCTTCCGCTCGATTCTATCCTGTCACGCGATTTGCGTCCCGCTGTGGTTGATTTCTTTATGGGCCATTTCGTTCAATGTTATCTTCCACTTTCGCGTTTCGCATAGTCACGGAGCCGTCATGAAAACCCTTTGGGCCGTCTCGGTACTGTCGTCGCGCCCATCGTCGTGCAATAGCGATACTTCCCGGCCGGGCCCGCTCCCGAACCGAACTGCCGCCTTCGCGCATCTAATAGTCTGTAAGTTGACTTCCGCGCTGGCGCTGCTAGAGTGGAAGTAGCTCTTTGAGAACGGCTCTCCAAGCCCGTTCAAGCTGACCCACTTGGGTCGGCGTCCCAAGATGGGGGCGTCACGGCTTCGACGGAAACGGATGCGGCCAGGAGGCATGCAGGGGTGCACGCACCCTCAATCGTGTGCAAAAACACAATTGCCAACAATCAACTGGCATACGCTGCTTAATTTTTAAGTAGCCGTCCTTCGCGGTTTCGCCTACGGGCCGTGAAAGGGCGTCACACAGTAGGCTGGCCTGAAGCCCTACGTCTGGGGGCAACGGCGAGATCCACAGGCTAGCTCTCGGCGTTTCTTGCCGGCTCTTAGCGCAGAGAGCGAACGTTGGGGTAACGCCCCAGCAGGAGCCTGGCTAAGCATGTAGTCTCCCGGTTAGCAGCGTTTTCGGACAGGGGTTCAACTCCCCTCGCCTCCACCATCTCCACATCTTGTGCTTCCGTCTCGTACTTTTCTTTCAGATCAGAAATGCGCTTCCTCACCTCCGTGGACTTCCACTGTGACATTGATAATCTGTACAGATTCCACATGTAGTCAGGTTCTCCAGTGACCGCTCTGAAATCAGCATTTGCGCTTTGCCAGCACTTGCAGACTGCCGTGGTAGAACCCGCATTTGATTCCGAGGGCTCCATTCAGGCCGCCCTTGCCTGAGTGTTGCTTTTGCCCTTTCGCGAAACCTGAAACTTGAAACTCGAAACTTCTTTTCCGTTGCCATCTTTCCGTTCCCCGCTTACTCTGTCTGCCCATGAACCGCAAAGCTCATTTCCTTGTGCCGATCGTGCTCTTCGCCGTGGCCGTCTTCGCGCAGGACCAGCCGTCTTTCCCCCGTCCCACCGGCGAAGGCAACTACGTCGTGCACAACTACCGTTTCCAGGATGGTGAAACTCTCCCCACCCTCAACCTTCACTACTACACCTATGGCACGCCGCGATATGACGCCTCCGGTCGAACCACCAATGCCGTCCTCATTCTCCACGGCACCGGTGGCTCCGGACTTCAGTTCGTGCGTCCCCAGTTTGCCGGAGTCCTCTTCGGCCCCGGCCAGCTTCTCGACGCCAGTAAGTACTTCATCATCCTGCCTGACAACGTCGGCCACGGAAAATCCAGCAAGCCCAGCGACGGCCTCCACATGAAGTTCCCGCACTACGACTACGCCGACATGGTCGCTCTCCAGCACCTGCTCCTCACCCAGGCGCTCAAGGTCAACCACCTTAAAATCGTCATGGGAACCTCCATGGGCTGCATGCATTCCTGGATGTGGGTCGAGGACTATCCCGACTTTGTCGATGATGCCGTTCCCCTCGCCTGCCTTCCCGTGCAGATCGCCGGACGCAATCGCATGATGCGCCGCATGGCCATGGATTCCATCACTATGGACCCCGCCTGGGATCACGGTGAGTACAAGCAGCAGCCTCCCGGACTTCGTGGCGCCATTGAAATGCTTCTCATCATGGGTAGCAGTCCGCTCCAGATGCAGAAAAATTTCCCGACCGCGCAGAAGGCCGATGCCTTCCTTGAAAACTTCCTCGCCAATGGCATGAAGCATTACGACGCCAACGATTTCCTCTATCAGTTCGACGCTTCGCGCGACTACGATCCCTCAGCCAAACTCGGCGACATCAAGGCCCGCGTCTACTTCATCAACTCAGCCGACGACTACATCAATCCTCCTGAACTCGGCATCGCGCAGCGGGAGATCGCGAAGGTGAAGCACGGCCGCTTCATCCTCCTTCCCATCACTGACAAAACTCGCGGCCACGGCACGCACACCCTGCCTGCCATCTGGGGCAAGTACCTCGGCGAACTCCTCCACGAGTCTGCCGCAAATTGAGTTGTTTGTTTCATTGGAAGTAAGAATCTGAGGTGGGCTTCTCAATGCTGTTCAGCAGCTTAGTAGCTCAGTAGCTCTGCCCGGTGCCCCATTCACGCCGCCTTTGCCTGAGTGGGGATTTGCTTTTGTTCTTTCTCGAAACTTGAAACTCGAAACTGTCTTTTCTTGTGCCCTACCCTTGTCGCGCAGTGTTCGCGACAGGGTGGGGCTTTTGCTTTTGCTTTTGCTCGAGACTCGAGACTCGAGACTCTCGACTTCCTTCCTACAGCTTATTCAACCCATCCAGCGCCGCCACCTTATACGCCTCGGCCAGTGTCGGATAGTTAAACACCGTATCGCGGAAGTACTCGACCGTCCCGCCATAACTCAGCACTGCCTGCCCAATGTGTACGATCTCTGCCGCCCTGTCGCCAATCACGTGCACTCCCAGCAGCTTCAGCGTTTCGCTATGGAAGAGCAGTTTCAGCATTCCCTGTTCATCGCCCAGCATCTGCCCTTTCGCCAGCTCGCCGTACCGCGCAATTCCTGTTTCATAGGGAATCTTCTCGTGCGTCAGTTCTTCTTCGTTCTTTCCCACCATTGAAATCTCCGGAATCGTATAGATCCCGTACGGAAACGTCTGCGGACGCATCGTCGCCGGCACGCCAAACATGTTGCACCCTGCAATCCGTCCCTGCTCCATCGACGTGCTTGCCAGCGCCGGAAATCCAATCACATCGCCCGCCGCATAAATGTTCGGGGTCTTCGTCTGGAACTTATCGTTCACTTCCAGCTTGCCGCGTTCCGCTGCTTCCAGCCCCACCGCCGGCAAATTCAGCGTGTCCGTATTTCCCTGCCGTCCTACTGTGTAGAGCAGCGCATCGCCGTGTATCGTCTTGCCGCTTTCCAGCTTCGCCGCCACTCTTTCTTTCTGTCCGTCGAAGCCGCACTCCACCACTGTCTCGTCCAGCCGGAAGACCATTCCTTCCTGCCTGAGCTGGAACATCAGGTTCTCCATGATCTCCCGATCCACAAACTCCAGCAGCGCCGGACGCGCATCCAGCAGCGTGATCTTCACTCCCAGCGTCGCCAGCATCGACGCGTATTCCAGCCCGATCACCCCTGCGCCCACAATGATCAGCTCTCTCGGAATTTCTTCGATATTCAGCAGTTGGTCGGAATTAAAAATCCTCTTCCCGTCCAGTGGAATCCTCTCGCTTCCCGCCGGTCTTGTCCCCACTGAAATCAGGAAGTTCTCTGCCGTGACTCTGCTCTCGATGTCCCCATTCGCGATCTCCAGCGTGTGTTCATCCACAAACCGCGCCACCCCCTGGATCGTCTCCACATTGTTGCGTCGCAGTTGTGCCTGGATCACTTCCGTCTCGCGCTTCACCACTGCGTCAATCCGGAACGTCAGGTCCGCCATCTGGATCTTTTCCTTCAGGGCGTAGTTCTTGCCATAGAAAGTCCTCTGCCCCACCCCGCTCAGGTAGAGCACCGCCTCCCGCAGTGTCTTGCTCGGGATGGTGCCCGTATGTACGCACACGCCGCCGATCGTGGACCACTTCTTCTCCACGATGGCTGCTTTCTTATGCAGCTTGGCCGCGCAGATCGCGCCCTTCTGCCCCGCCGGACCGCTGCCGATCACTATCAGGTCGTAGTCGTAGTTGGTCATGATTTCTTAGGATCAGAAAAGTACCTCGATATTAACGGACTTCGCCTCTCTTCGGAAAGCAATCCTGGCAGTTCCAACGGGTGCGCCACGTTCGCGCCCTGCTGTTGGGCGATAACGTCGGGCTTTTGCTTTTGCTCGAAACTCGACACTTGAAACTCGAAACTTTCCTTCCCCCACCCCCTTCGCTATACTTCCCTCCATGGCGTGCCAGGAGCTCGACAATCTGCGCAAGACCGCCAGCGCCATCCGGCTTCAGCTACGCGAGCAGCAGCTCCGGACCAAGCGTGCTCCGCTCGACGAGCGCCGTTCTCTCAAGCGTGGTAATGGCGACATGGTCGTCTTTCTCCAGCGCAAGCTTCTGCGTCAGGCTCTCACCATCGAGCGTCACATCGCCGGCCACGGCTGCCAGTCCTGACCGCCGTTCTCGCGCAATTTCCACTTTGAAATTTCCGGTATACTCTGCCTGGGACTTTCCCGTTTTCTCCATGCGAGTCATTGTTCGATCTTCCGCCATCCACGCCGCGGGCGTCTTCGCCCTCGACCGCATTCCTTCCGGCACCCGCATCCTTGAGTACACCGGCGAGCACATGCCCCATGAAGCCGCCGACGACCTTTATAAGGATCGCCCTTACACCTATCTCTTCGGCGTCGGCGACGGAGCCAACGTCATCGATGGCTACTCCATGGCCATGTATGTCAACCACTCCTGCGCCCCCAATTGTGAGACTGAAGAGGACGAAGACGGCCATGTCTGGATTCAGGCCATCCGCGACATCGCTCCCGGCGAAGAGCTCGCCTACGACTACTACCTTTATGACGGCGAAGGTGACGCTCCCTGCACCTGTGGATCGCCCAACTGCCGCGGCACCATGTATTCACCCGACGAAATCAAGCGCCGCCAGCGCCGGGAAGCCCGCGCCGCCAAAGCCGCGCAGCAAAAGAAAAAGCGGGTCGCTAAGCCCGCTCGTGCCAAGTCGTAACCGTCAGTCCGTTCTATGTCGCCGCCGTCGTCCGCGCGAATGACCGCACCGCTGCCTCTTCGTTCTCGTGCACATCGAAGACCGTTAGCAGCTTCGTCATTTGCAGCAGTTGGCCCACCCGTGGGGTCAGGCACGCCAGCTTCACCTCGCATCCTAACTTGTGTGCTGACGTAAACACTCCCACCAGCGTTCCCAGCCCGCCGCTGTCCACGTATGTCACGTCTTTCAGATTCAGCACGATCATCCGTGACTCCGGCAGCAGCGTCTTCACGGCCTCCCGCAGGAGCGCAGTTTCATCTCCAAACAATATCCGTCCGTGGCAGTCCACAATTGTTACGCCCTGGATCATGCGATTGCTCAGTCTTAATTGCATTCTGCGCCTCCAAACCTGCTTGGCCCGGAACTGTACCGCGCTTTTCTCCGCTTCGCAACCGTAGTAGCAAGGAATTCAGCGTGAATTTATCGATATTTCCCATCACCCAACCGCGCGTCCATCCGGCCTCGTGCCCTACCCCTTCTTGTACCCTACCCTTTCTTGTGCCCTACCCTTTCTTGTGCCCTACCCTTTCTTGTGCCCTACCCTTGTCGCGTGCCGTTCGCGACAGGGTGGGGCTTTTGCTTTTGCCTTTGCTTTCGCTTTCGTTCGTGACTCGTGACTCGCGACTCGCGACTGTTCTTCTCGTCCCTGGCCCTTCTCACCCGTTGTTGGCGAGAGGGTAATTTCATGACAACGCCGGCTCCTTCGCGGACGAGTAGATTCTGGTTGATTTGAGATCGAAGGCTCGCATTCGCTCGCTGTCGCTTTTAGCTCAGCAGCTATTTCTTCATCCTCACATCCGTCGTCAAAAACTTATACGACTTCACCAACTCCACATACTTCGCATAATCTGCCTCGAATGTCTTGTCATCCTTTGACGACATGGCAATCATCACAATGACTTTGGGCGTATCGATGTACGCCACGGCCTCCGTGCGGTCGTATGCGCTATGTTCGAACTTCTGTACCAGCGCCTTGCCGTCATTTGTTTCGATCGGCGCTCCCGGTTTCACCTGTACGTCTTCCGACGTGACTCGTGTCTGCTCCGCGTCGGTCTTCATCAGTGCTTCGACGCTCTCCATCCCCTTGTGCTTCCCCACCGTATTCACGTACATCACGCTGCCGGCATCTTTCGCCTTCGTCCACGACGATCCTTTCGGGTAGAACGCCGCATAGATTCCTTCATCGTGCATGATGCCGTTATCCAGCACCCACCCCTTTGGTGCGCAGATCGTGAACGCGTGTCCCTTGCCATAGACAATTCCGCAATTCGCATCCTCCGTGGATTTCCCGCCTCCACTCTGTGCCCATGCCGTGCAGCTCATCATTGCGATCAATCCAACCATCGTCATCCGTCGAATCAGGCCCATTTCTATTCTCCCCATTCTGGAAAAACGTCATTCTGCTTGCCGAAGCCAGCACCGTCCATGAAATTCGTACTCGCTTTTTCTCCGCCATGTCCTCTTTGCGCCCGCCGCTGCTTTTTCTACCCCCGCAACCTGCCCTCCGTTTGGTATCCTAACCATCTGTGATGATCAAGGCTCTATTCGTGCTGCTGGTCGTGTCGACCGTGGTGCTGGTGGGGGTATCGATTGCCGCGTACGTCAGAATACGCCGGCACATGTCCGTCCCGCCGGATTGACAGCATGGCGGAGCCGTGGCAGATCACGAAGTTGATCCAAAATCACAGTTCTGAAGCTGTACCCTGCCGCGAACCGCTTCTTGCCCTGTTTCGCGGTTGTAGATCGGTGTGTCCTTCCGGCACACGTTTGTGCGGGTGAGTGGTGTCTTCGCCCCGCGGATTTTCGCCTGAGGATTCCCTCGGCCAGACAATGCACACCCGGGCCATCGAGCTCGTACCGGTGCGGAAATAGGACTTATGAGCAGCAGTTCAGAAGTGCAGGAAATCAAGATCGCGCACAGTCCCGATTCGGACGACGCATTCATGTTTTACGGTCTCGCCACCAACAAGGTTCGCGTTCCGGGACTCAAGTTCACCCATGTCCTTTGCGACATTGAGACCCTCAACCACAAGGCCATTGACGAGGCTTTCTACGACGTCACCGCCATCTCCTTCCACGCCTACCCCTACATGCAGGACAAGTATGCGCTCATGCCCAGCGGTGGCAGCGTAGGCGAAGGCTATGGACCCATGATCGTCGCCGTCAAGCCGTTTTCGCACGACGAGATCAAGAAGGTCCGCATCGCCATCCCCGGCACATTGACCACTGCCTATCTTGCTCTCAAGCTCTTCGCGCCCGGCATTGAAACCGAGGTCGTCCCCTTCGACCAGATCATCCCGCAGGTGCTGGAAGGCAAGTTCGAAGCCGGCCTCATCATCCATGAGGGCCAACTCACCTACGCCAAGTCCGGCCTCAACAAGGTCGTCGATCTCGGCAAGTGGTGGCGCGATATGACCGGCCTCCCGCTGCCCCTCGGCGGCAACGCCATCAAGCGCGAACTAGGCCCCGAAGTCATGGTCAAGGTCTGCAAGGCCCTGCGCGACAGTATTCAGCACGCCCTCGATCATCGCGAGCAGGCATTGCAATACGCCATGCAGTTCGCCCGCGACCTCGATCCCCATCTCGCCGACCAGTTCGTCGGCATGTACGTCAACGAGCGCACTCTCGACTATGGTGACGATGGCCGTCGTGCCGTCGAAAAACTCCTCGACATGGGTTATCGCGCCGGCGTCATTCCTCATCCCGCCAAGGTCGAGTGGGTCAATGACTCCCTCGCCACTCGCGAATAGCGCTTCCAGCAAGTCAGTCTGATCGCGTTATTCGGGTGCCCCACGTTCGCGTCCTTCTTTTGGACGATAACGTGGGGATCACTTCTCCCTTTCTCGAAACTCGAAACTTGAAACTCGAAACTATCTTCTAATCCTTGTAGAACCTCCCCAGCAGCAGGTGCCTCATTCAAGCCGCTTTTGCTTGCATGGGATCAGCAAGATGCGGGTGCCCCATCCTGAGCGCAGCGAAGGGTGGGAAGCAATGGTTGTTGTCACTGTTGTCTTTGTTTTGCTAATAGCTAGTAGGCGGGTGCCCCACGTTCGCGTCCTTCTTTTGGACGATAACGTAGGGATCACCTCTCCCTTTCTCGAAACTTGAAACTGGAAACTCGAAACTTTCCCTTGTATCCTTCCCTTCGCACTCCCGTTTCCGGGGCACCGTTCGTCCATCGCATCACCCACGGAGGGACCTATGAAAAAACTTTCTCTCACCGTTCTGCTCTTTGCTCTGTCGGCTCTTGCTCTTGCTCAGCAACAGCCTCCCAAGCCTCCTACTCCGCCTGCCGCGCCTGCGCCTCCGGCAGCCACTGAAACCATGCCCACCGCGCGTCCCGACGACGTCAAGTCCATCTCCGCCATCGTCAACGCCCTTTACGACGTCATCTCCGGCCCTCCCGGAGAGCGCGACTGGACCCGCTTCCGTTCGCTCTTCATCCCTGAAGCGCGCCTCATCTTCAACGGCGCCGCTCCCAACGGCGATGTTGTCCGCCGCGTCATGAGTGCCGGTGACTATGCCCAGCGTGCGGGAGGTTTTTTCATGAAGGAAGGATTTTTCGAGCGCGGCATTGCCAATCGTGTTGACCGCTTTGGCCACATTGCTCAAGTCTTCAGCACTTACGAGTCGCGTCACGAGAAGGACGGTGCGCCCTTCGCTCGCGGCATCAACAGCATCCAGCTCGCCTATGATGGCCAGCGCTGGTACGTCGTCACCATCATGTGGGACCAGGAATCCCCCAACAACAAGATCCCCGAACAATATCTCACCGGCACTTCCGCCAACTGACCATCCGGGGTTCAACATCGGGTGTTGAGTGGATTTGTTGCTTTTGGTTTTGCTGTTGTTTTTTCTTTGGCTTGCAGCTTGTAGCTGTCCCGGCGGGTGCCCCATTCAAGCCGCTTTTGCTTGCATGGGATCAGCAAGATGCGGGTGCCCCATCCTGAGCGCAGCGAAGGGTGGAAAGCAATGGTTGTTGTCGCTGTTGTCTTTGCTTTGCTACTAGCTAGTAGGCGGGTGCCCCACGTTCGCGTCCTTCTTTTGGACGATAACGTGGGGACTAATCTTCTTTTCTCGAAACTCGAAACTTGAAACTCGAAACTATCTTCTAATCCTTGTAGAACCTTCCCAACAGCACTCCCACTTCCACTGCCGCGTCCGCGTCCAACCGCTCGAACTCGCATCCCAGGCCCTCTTCGGACAGGTATCGAACCACGGCCTGCACTTCTCTCAGGATTCCTTCCCGCTCATCGCTGATCTTCAGCGTCAGTTTTGTTCCGATTGCGAATGGCTTGCGTGTGTCCACCAGCAGGCCTCCGCGTCCAATCTGCCGGATCGCTCCCAGCTTGACTCCCGCGTGGTCCAGCGCAAACACGCGCGCCTGCGGAGGAACCTCTGCACGGTCGAACCTGCGGCGATCTGTGCTCTCAGCCGGCGGAAAACTCATTGCACTTTCTCCGGAAATGAAAAGATAGGGTAAATATCCACTGGTACGTTGCGCACCGACTCCAGCGCAATACTTAGTTCGCCCGGCATCTTACCGTATTTCGCGAACCATTGCTCCGCTTCCGTGCGATTTCCCGTCGCTTCTATTCCCAATAATTCCTTCGTCAGCGCCGCAATCGCTACCGGCATCTTCTCGTAATTCATTTCATAGCGCAGCGGAACCGTCCGCCACGTGCTCCGTCCAGTCTTGCGATCCCGTATTTTTTCCTCGCTCACCGGCTGAATTGCGCCCTGTTCCAGCAGGTAGTTGAACTCCATCATCTCCGCCTGTCCGTGCGCCTCTGCCACGCCAAACCGTGCCGACCGAAACAGATCCGCCACATACGACGCATAGTATCCGTCCAGCTCTTTTTCCGGCAGCACGCCTTTGTCCACCAGCCACTTCAGCGCAAACATCCCCGTCACGTCCGCCTTGGCTTCTTCCAGGGGACTGTATAGCGGACCAATCGCCTCGTTGATGTCCATCTTCCCCGTCGCCGTCCTCGCAAACGCCGGTCCCAGTCCGTGGGAGATCTCGTGCGCGATCGTGCCCAACATGTATCCCTCGCCCGACACCAGCCTCGCCTGCTCCGGCGCCATCAACCGCTTCGCCAGTGGCAGAATCACGTAGTTCACCCGTGCGTCCATGAAGTTCTTGAAGAAAATCTTCTTCGTTCCCTTCGCCTGGTGAATCCGAGGGTCGTTCGGCAGGTTATCCGCCACCGCCTGGTATCCGTGCAGCAGGTCTCCCGCGCGATAAGGCGCGTCCACCACTTCCATCGGCGTCGGCTGGCCATGCTTATCCGGCTTGTCCGCCGCGTCCAGCGGCAACGCTTCCTGTATCTCCGGAATGTATTGCTGGAACTCTTCCAGCTTCTTGCTCTCCGCATCGTTGCGGATCATCACTGCCGCGCCGTACGACGTCTTCACTCCCAGCACGTCGTCCAGGTAGACCTCGTATGGAGCGAAGATGATATCGATCTTCGGGTTCTTCAGGTCGAGCCACTGCAAATCGCTCGCGTAGTAATGGTCTGAGAGCAGCGCATCCGCACGCGCCATTAGAAACGCCGCAAACGCCGGGTCGTCGCTCAGCTTTGCCGCCGCTCTCAGGTCTGCCGCCGCCGGTCCCAGGAATGCGCGAAACACTTCGTGATATGGAAGCCCAACCAGTTCGCTCCCGTTCCACCGCACAATCGTGTATGGACTGTACAGTTCCGCCTTCGCCTCCGGATGCGCCTTCACGTACGCTTCAATCTGTTCCCGTGTCACGCCCCTCGGATACAGCCCTCTATCCGGCGAATACTTCTCACTGCCCACGAACGCCGTATTATTGTCCACCAGGTCGAACCGTCCGCCGTTGATGAACAGGTATCGCAGAATCTGCTGATCGCGCGGATTCTTGCTCCCCTCCAGTTGCTGATAAAACTTCAGCCCCTGCGGATCGCTCTGCCGCCAGTAAATCGACTCCAGGTATTGCGACGCGTCCACCAGTTTCTCCACCATCTCCACTTGCTTCGCCGTCAATCCCGCGCGGTCGAATGGCATCCGCACCGCCTTGAACTTCGCCAGCCGCAGCGACAGGTCCGGCACCGCCTTCAGCTTCGCGCCGCTCGGGTACGATCCGCCAATCGGATATTTCTTCGCCATGGTTTCCTTAGGACTGGTTTGCGCCTGGAGTGTCAGCGCGAGACAGGCCATCGCGGCAAGTGCGATGCATCGCTTCATTCTTTCTAACCTCGGTATGGCTTCAGTGCTTTGCATTTTACCAGCGGGCGCCGTTGCCATGCTGCTCGGTTACACTGTCATGGGATACACTTTCGAACCATGACGCAGCCGGATCTCGACTTTAAAAACACGCGCCAGACCTTGCTCATCGACGCCGACGATACGCTCTGGGAAAACAACATCTACTTCGAGCGCGCCATTGCCGGCTTCATCTCCTTCCTCAACCATCGCGAGTACACGCCCCAGCAGGTCCGCGCCGTCCTCAACGAAGTCGAGCGTGAAAACGTCATCAAGCACGGGTACGGACTCAACAGCTTCGCCAACGCCCTCGTCGACACCTTTGAGCGCATCTCCGTCGAACCCATCGCTCCATCCCTGCACGAAACCATCCACGGCTTCGCCCACACCATTGCCGGGCAGCCCATCGAACTCATCGACGGCGTCGAGAACACCTTGCGTTACCTCCGCCCGCGTCACCAGCTCATCCTCGTCACCAAGGGCAACTACATCGAACAGTCCGGCAAAATCGACCGCTCCGGCGTCAAGCACTATTTCAGCGCCACCGAAGTCGTCCCCGAGAAGGACGAATCAACCTACCGTGCCCTCGTCGACAAGTACTCCCTTAATCGCGCCACCACTTGGATGATCGGCAACAGCCCCAAGTCCGACATCAATCCCGCGCTCGCCGCCGGCATCCATGCCATCTTCGTCCCCCACGCTGACACCTGGATTCTCGAGCACGAAGACCTCTGCACCGCCACCCCGCCCCAGCGCATGCTCCGCCTCACCTGCTTCCCTGACCTCCAAACTCTCTTCTAGACGCTGTGATTGACCTGACTCTGCTGGGAAGTTGCGCTGTTCAGGTCGCGAGCACGGGAGACAGCAACGCCATTGACCGGCAATCCCCTCTCCCGCTATGCTCAACTCCATTGATGACTGCCTCTATCTAATCCGCCTGACTGCGCCCTACCGCGATGTTCCGCATCTGCGGAGGCGTGTCCCCGTGGCCCTCAACCTTCGGGAGATTAGAAATGCAGCTCGCCTTGCTGGGCTGGGATCAGAAGTTCTCGGCCGATTTCGCCTCTTATTCCTGTGCCGGCCTCACTGCCGGACGCGTCATCCTGCAGCACAACCACATCTTCACCGTAGTTACGGAAGCCGGAGAGATTTACGCACAAGTCTCCGGACGCCTGCGCCATGAATCCATGTCGGCGGACGAACTGCCCGCGGTTGGCGACTGGGTCGCGCTCCACTTGCCCCCGGGAGCCGGCAACGCGCTGATTCAGGCGGTGCTGCCGCGGCGCAGCAAGTTCTCGCGCAAGACGGCCGGCCGCGCCACGCGCGAACAGGTTGTGGCCGCCAACGTCGACACCGTGCTTCTCGTAGTCGGCATGGACAACGATTTCAGCCCGCGGCGCGTGGAACGTTATCTGGCCGCCGCGTGGGAAAGCGGCGCCGCGCCCGTGGTCATTCTCAACAAACTTGATCTTTGTGCCGATCCCATCGCGCGCGTGGCTGCCATAGAGGAAGTCGCCCCCGCGGTTCCGGTTCACGCCGTCAGCGCCCTGCGTGGCGATAATCTGGATGCAGCTGCCGCGTATTGCGTTCCGCGCCGCACCGTGGCGCTGCTGGGATCGTCCGGCGTGGGGAAGTCGACGTTGATCAACACCCTGCTGGGCGGCGATCTCCTCACTACAGCGGCCGTCCGCCAGAAGGACAGCCGGGGATGCCACACTACCACCCACCGCGAACTCATCTTCCTGCCCGGTGGGGGCATGGTGATCGACACGCCCGGGATGCGTGAATTGCAGTTGTGGGAAGCCGATGAAGGAGTCCAGGTTACATTTGACGAAATCGAAACTCTGGCCCGGGGATGCCGCTTCCGCGACTGCCGTCACCAGAACGAACCCGGCTGCGCTGTGCGCGCCGCCGTCGAAGCAGGCGAACTCGCGCCGGACCGTCTCGCCAGCATGCACAAACTGCAGAAGGAACTCGCGTGGTTCGATCGCCAGCACGATCAGCTCGCAGCTATCGAGGAGAAGCGCCGCTGGAAGGCAATCCACAAGTCGGCAAAGCGGTTCTATCGGGATGATGGCGGAAGGTAAGAGTGGGATGGAACACAACTTTCAGCAGCCTTTTTCCCAATCGGGAACAATCCACCCCTGCCTAATTCACATTTTTCACAATTCAGTGTCACTTTAGTGACTTAATAGCCATCAAAGTGACATATTGGCTCAAGCGCTGCTTTGAGTCTCGCCGATGGCCACCACGGTCGCGGTACAAACCTTGCTCATAGGAGACTAGAAATGTCCCGTTTACTGCGTTCCGCAGTCCTTTTTTTGCTTGTCGCATTTGTCGCCTCCAGCGCCTTTGCCGCCGGCTCGGCAACCACGCTCAAGAACCTTCAGACCGCCTTCAATGGTGAGAGCAACGCCCATGCCCGTTACCTTGCCTTCGCCACGCAGGCCGACAAGGAAGGCTACGGCCAGGTTGCCAGCCTCTTCCGCGCCGCTGCCCGTGCCGAGGCCGTCCACGCCGCCAACCACGCCGTCGTGATCAAGAAACTCGGCGGCACTCCTGAAGCCACGATTGAGACGCCTGATGTGAAGACCACCCGCGAGAACCTCGCGGCCGCCATCAAGGGTGAAACCTACGAGCGCGACCAGATGTACCCCGAATTTCTCAAGCAGGCTCGCGCCGTCGCCAACAAGGACGCCATCCAGACTTTTAACTATGCCAAGTCGGCCGAAACCGAGCACGCGCGCCTCTACACCGAGGCCCTCAACAAGCTCGACACTCTGAAAGGCTCGAAGAATCGTGCCTACTATGTTTGCCCGACTTGCGGCAACACCGTCGTCAAAATTGACTTTGCCAAGTGCCCCGTCTGCTTTACCGAGAAGGAACAATACGAGGCCGTGTCGTAACCGTACCGGTTCCGCCATCGCCGGTCACGCGCCGGCGATGGCGTACTCGATCTCTTTATATTGAGAGGTGTCTATGTTTAATTTTCCGCCGATGCCATCGTGGGACGGACTTCACCCGTTGATTGTGCACTTTCCCATCGCGCTGCTTCTTGTCGTGCCCATCTTCCTTCTCATCGCCATCTTCCTCAAGCAGGATCGCGGCCGAGCGTTTCTCATCTCCGCTTTTCTGCTCCTCGCCATTGGGACGTTCACTGTCTTCATGGCCGTTCGCACCGGCGAAGCCGCCGGCAAACTCGCTGACCGAACGCCGCAAATTAACGCCGTCCTCAAGCATCACGAAACTCTGGCTGAAAACACGCGCACCCTCTTCGGATCGCTCACCTTGTTGCTCGCCATCGTCCTCGTCGTGCCCAATTTCCTTGGACGCCCCGAGCCGCGTCCTGCCTATGTCGGCTCGCTCATCGTCTATCTGCTTCTGTATTCCATGGGCATCATGTCGTTGGTCAACACGGCTCACAACGGTGGTCGACTCGTCCATGAATTCGGCGTTCACTCTCTCATCGCCCCAACCACCACTGGCCCCGCGCCCACCGACACCGGCGACGGCGACTAGCCCAAGCTCGCTTCCGGTTTCCCCATTCAAGTTTTCGGCTTGAATGGGGATTTCCTGCTGTTTTTGTTTTCCCTCTGCGCCCCTGCATTCATCCTCTTCTCTACATCGTCTTTGCGACTCGCGACTCGCGACTAATTTTCCTTCCCACTTCGAAACCGCCGTTTCACATTTTTGTGCAATCTCTCTCGCTACGTGTCACGTTATCGCTGGATGATCGGCACAACGCTCACAGGAGGGATGTTATGAAGCGATTTTCTCTTTGCGTCGCCCTTGTTCTTCTCGTCGCTTTTCTGACGGCGTCCGTCGCGGTCGCCGCTCCCACGGACACTCTTCGCAATCTCGCCGGAGCTTACAATCGCGAACTCAATGCCCACGCCCAGTTCACTGCCTGGGCCGTACAGGCTGACAAAGAGGGATACGGCGAAGTCGCCAGTCTCTTCCGTGCTCTCGCCCGTGCCGAGCAGATCCACGCCGACTCTCTTCAGGCTCTCTTGAAGAAGGCTGGCGCCAAGCCCGTGATCAAGGTTCTCAAACCCGTCGTTGGCAGCACACAGAACAATGTCCGGGCTGCTGTCTTCGCCGAAAATGAGCTCCGTGATGTCATTTATCCCCAGGCCGTCAAGCAGGCTGAGTTCGACAAGAACAAGACCGCTCTTGACCTCCTTACTCGCCTCAAGAATGTCGAGGCCACGCACGCGCGCCTGCTCGCCTTCACCTCTGCACACCTCAGCAGCCTTCGTGGCTCCCGTGCCCGCGCCTACTATGTCTGCCCCGACTGCGGCTACGTCAGTGACAAGCCGAATTTCTCCAAGTGCGGCATCTGTCCCGCACCGCGTGGCAAGTTCATCACTGTCTCTTAACCGCTCCGCATGAAGACGCAAAGCACCCCATGACTGTTCTCTTCGTGCCCTACCCTTGTCGCGTTCCGTTCGCGACAGGGTGGGGTCTTGGCTTTTTCTCGAAACTGGAAACCGTTCTCGGGTGGCCCATTCAAGCCGCCTTTGCTTGAGTGGGGTATTTGCTGTTGCTCTTGCCTTTGCTTTTTCTCGAAACTCGAAACTGTCGTTCAAGGTTTGGGTTCTCTCGTGACCAGCAACTCGGACCGGCGAGTGACCCACCTTCTCCCGATTTGGCTTCTCTCAACCGTTCGTCGAGAGAATCGGCGTGAGCACTTTTCTTTCGGGTGATAACCTTCCGCAATGCCGCAAGGCAGGCAACCATGAAAAAGGCGCTGTGGATCACGACCGCAGTTCTTGCGCTCATTGTGTTCTGAGGTAGAGAACTCAACGTTTCTTTCTCGCTGGGCTATCCGGCGGCGTGGGGGAAATTACCCCCCAATCCCTGTGCATCAGCCAGATCGCAGTGCTTTTAGAGATTGAAGCCAGGAGAAGCAATACATGGAGCACGAGCAAATGGCTTTTCACGGCAAGGCCGCACTCAAGTGGTTTGCAATGGTATTGGTTGCTGTCGTGCTTTTTGGGACGGTATCTATATTTGCAATCTATTTTGTGAATCGGCCTGACGCCGGAAGAATTGAGGCGGAGCAATACGACGTCCTCTCCAAATACCTCTTTCGTACGCCCGCAGAATTGCAACCGCTTCCGGTAAAGTGCGGTGAGATAGATCGATATATTGTCGTGAACCGAACAATCTCGACATGGTCGAGCCCCTTGACGTTTTTGTCCCTTCCTGCAAGGAAGCGCCAGGCTCATTGGATTCCAACTTCCGTATTTATCAACTTCCTTATGCGAAACATACGCTCAGAGAAAATCGGCACGAATTTCATAGCCCAAGAAATGGCTCGACGGAAACTGTATAGCGAGGAATCCGAGCAGGACAGGAAGGCTGGCTCGCGGTTGCTCACCGCAAAGTTCACCAAGGTCGGGTTCAACAAGGATTTCTCGTATGCCATGTTTCAGGCAGAAGTGTCGTGTGGAAACCTAAGCGGGACGGAATATGTGTACATGGCAAGGAACGCTATGCACGGCAACTACTGGTACGTTGACGCAGTTTATCCCCGGTAGGGACGGACCGCGAAAGAGTTTTCGGACATTTGAAGCAGAAGCGCTATGGGTAACGGCGTTGCACACGAGGCTCGTCATAGGAGCACCAACATGCTTGGGATACACGCAAGAATTCCGCGAGTGGCCCTCGTCGGTATGCTCGTACTATTTGTGCTCGGTGCCGGTTGTTGGTACTTCATTTTTCGACCAGTCAACCAGCTTCGAAGAAGTTTGCGGTTGGTCGCCGCGGTTCAGGTTGGGCAAACCACAAAGTCTGAATTCCGGCAGATGGCGAAGCAATACGGTGTCCGTGTCAACGAATTCCCAAACAGCTTTGGGTTTGAGCAAAGCAATCGTGTTCTGGAATATCTTCATCTGGCCCCCCGTACGGTTGTCGAGACGAACGTGATGCTCGAGAATGGCCTAGTTGAAGTCGTTTCGGTGCGTGCTTCGATAGGGAATGGGGGAGAGATTGCCTACATCAATATCCGCGAATTCAATGCGCGAGATACTAGCTGCGGGCATGTACCGGTCTGCGTGAAACCGGTCACCTCGACGATGTCGACGACTGTAATCTTCTCGCCCAGCGTGCCGATCAGTGAACGCCGCCATCTGTTGTCATTGAACTGGTGGTGCCTGGCCAAGCTCGGCGGCTGCAAGAGTTCGCGCGAGTTCTTTCCCGTTGCATGGGAACAGCAATATCGGTAGGCGGCGCCCCCTCTCCGTTCCACAAACCTCTTCGTGCCCTACCCTTCTCTCGCGCAGTTTGCGAGAGAGGGTGGGATTGTTTGCCGTTCGTGACTCGTGACTCGCGACTGTTCTTTTCGTGCCCTACCCTTGTCGCACGCTTTTCGCGACAGGGTGGGGTCTTCGCTTTTGCCTTTGCTCTTTCTCGAAACTCGAAACTTGAAACTTCTTTCGGGTGCCCCACGTTCGCGTCCCGTTGTTGGATGATAACGTGGGGACATGCGCGACCCGTCTCTCATCCGCGCCCGCTCTTCTCTCGCGACTCGTGTCTCGTGTCTCGTGGCTGTTCTCTTCGTGCCCTACCCTTGTCGCGCGCTTTTCGCGACAGGGTGGGGTCTTCGCTTTTGCCTTTGCTCTTTCTCGAAACTTGAAACTCGAAACTTGAAACTTGAAACTTTTTTCGGGTGCCCCACGTTCGCGTCCCGTTGTTGGACGATAACGTGGGAACATGCGCGACCCGTCTCTCATCCGCACCCGTCCTCAGCCGCGGTTGTTTTTTGCCCCAGCTTATCCGTGCTCATCCGTGGCGAATTCTTGCCTTCCACTTCCAAAATCTCTGTGCCTCTGCGTCTCTGTGGTGATCCTTCTCTCGCGACTCGTGACTCGCGTCTCGCGACCAAAACAAAACCGGGGCCGCGTGGCATCTTTCACCACGTGGCCCCGGTCTTATGAACTTATGAATCCGTCAGCTTCTACTTCGTGAAGTAGGCCGCGTTCTTTGCCACGAACTCCGCCTTGTCTTCCGGCAGCTCTTCCACTGGATAGATCGAGTTCGTCGGGCACACCGAAATGCACGCGCCACAGTCAATGCATTCTTCCGGATTGATGTACATCTGCGGTTCGTTTTCGAACCCCGCCTCATCGCTTGTCGGATGAATACTGCCATTCGGGCACGCATCGACGCAGAGCTGGTCTTTCGTGCAGGTATCTACAATTACGTGGGCCATGAGTTGGTCTCCCTCCCTGTTTTCGTCCAGAACGTCGGCCCTCGCCGCAGCTGCTGCCGTGTTCTATGCACTCTCAGAGTAGAGACCTATTTGCCGAGAGGCGGTGATTTCCGTCACAGCTCTGTCGTGACGCCACGCACTTCTCGCGGATTCCTTCCCGCCGATCGCAGCCCCCGCAAACTCATCGCATCGTGACGCTTCGCCAGCCGCGTTCCCGTCTCATCCGTCACCAGCGGACAGTGGTAATACTCCGGAATCGCCACCCCCAGCGCCCTCGCCAGCAGAATCTGCCTCGCCGTCGAACGCAGCAGGTCTTCCCCGCGCACCACTTCCGTGATATTCATCGCCGCGTCGTCCACCACAACCGCGAGCTGATACGCCGGCACGTCGTCGCGACGCCACACCACGAAATCTCCGAAGTCCTTCCCCGCCACGTATCGCTGCCGCCCCATCCTCAGGTCTTCGAACTCAATCGCCTCACCGTCCGGCACACGGAATCGCCAGTTCACTCCCGCCGGCGCTTCGGCCTTCAACGTTTTCCCGCGACATGTTCCCGGATAGATTGGTTCATCGTCCGCATCGTGTGGAGCCTGTGCCGCCATTGCCAGGTCCTTCCGCGAACACGTGCACGGATACACAAATCCTCCATCCACCAGTTCTCGCCACGCACGCAGGTAGAACTGCCTCCGCTCACTCTGCGCATAAGGTCCGAATTCGCCTCCAACGTCCGGTCCCTCCTGCCACTCAATCCCCAGCCACCGCAAGTCCTCGAACATCGCCCCGGTGAACTCCGCCTTCGAGCGATACGGATCGAGGTCTTCATTCCGGAAGACAAGTGTTCCTCTCCGTTCGCGCGCGCGCTCGAACGCCGTCCAGAAAGTTCTCGCATGTCCCAGGTGAAGCAGTCCTGTCGGTGAGGGAGCCAGTCGTCCGCGATAGAGGGTCGTCATAATAAGGTGCGCCCGTAATCGACAATTCTAAGTGGTTTCCGGCGCCCGCCGCCGTCAAGTACCTTTCCTCGCAACATCGTTGCTTCCCATTGCACCTGGCAGTAACCTATTCGTTAACGGTAAAATGTACTCCGCAGCTACTCGTTACCATTCAGTAATTTTGGCTTTTTTATGACTTTTCGAGTCGCTGCGACTTTTGTCATCGCGCCTTCACCGTTCCTGTCGGACAATCGCTTTATGACCAATTCCGAGCCCCTTGGGACCAACCCAGAATCTCGCGCCGATTGGAACAGTTTCTCGCGCGCGAACGCCAGCCAGCGCTGGCGCCAGCAGTCCGCTTTCATGGGACACCATGTTACCCAGGCCATCGTCGAAGCCGCGCAAATAGCGGCTGAAATGCACATTCTCGATGTCGCCAGCGGCACCGGTGAGCCCGCCATTTCGCTCGCCCGCCTGCTCAACGGAACTGGCCGCGTCGTCGCCACCGACATCAGTCCGCAGCCGCTCGAAATCGCTCGTCAGCGGGCTCAGCATCGTTCGTTGACCAACATCGATTTCCAGGTTGCCGACGTCCACGCCCTCACTTTTCCCGACGCTTCCTTCGACCGCGTCACCAGCCGCCTCGGCGTCATGTTCTTCTCCAACCCCTCCCGCGCATTCCGCGAAATCCATCGCGTACTCAAGCCCGGAGGCCGCGCATCTCTGCTCGCATGGGGCTCCATGGATCAGCCATATTTCCAATCGACCATCGGCACGGTTCTACGCGTCAACCCCGCATTAACACTGCCTGCCAGCGGTGCCGCCATGTTCAAGTTCGGCGCGCCCGGAGCCTTCTCCAGCGCCCTTCGCGACGCAGGTTTCCCGCACGTCGAAGAGAAAATTCAAACTGTCACTTGGACATGGAATGGCACTCCGGAAGAAGTCTGGGAGTACTTCCAGGAGGTCACGGTTCCCTTCAAGTCGCTGTTTAATTCGATTCCGTCGGAAGCGCGCAAACCCACGACTGACGCGGTCCTCGACGCTATCCGCAGCTTTCAGAACGACGGCGCCATTCACTTCGGAGCGACTGTTGTCATCGTAAACGCCACCGCCTGATGAACCATTCGCGCGCAAAATAAAAAGGGCCGCACCCTCGCGGCCCTTTAAACATGCGGGTTTCCTGACGTTTAGTCGGGGCGGCGCTTCAGTGTTGGGCGTCCATCATTGGTCTTGTCGTTCCCCTCCGCACGCCGCAGCGTCGGACGATTCTTGTTCTTTTCGTCGAGTACCTTGTGACGGTTTTCCAACTCGGCAAGCCGCGCTTTTACTGCTTCAAACTCCGATGTGTCCTCCACGTACTCAGGCCGTGGCGGAAGAATCGTGGCGATTTCCTGTTCCGTTTTTTCCACGCGATCCGGAGTCTGCGGATGCGTATCAAACGCCTTTGCAATCGTCCCGGGTTTCTTCTTCTCCATTGCTTCAATCTTTTCGAAGAAGCTTATGAACGCGTCCGGATCGTAACCCGCCTTGTACATGTATTGCACGCCAAGGTAGTCAGCTTCCGCCTCGAAGTTGCGCGAGAACTTGAGAAACGTAAGTGGCAGGCCGATCGAAGCCGCGTTATAAAGTCCGTAGCCGAGACCGCCGCCCATGAAGATGAGCGGGATGGATGCGAGGTTTGCAATCTGTCCGCGTGTTTGCTCGCGAGCCGCATGGCAGGCGGCGACGTGCGCAATCTCATGCGCCATCACGCCCGCAAGTTCCGCTTCGCTGTCTGCGGCAAGAATCAGCCCCGAGTCGACATAGAAGAAGCCACCCGGCAGGGCAAATGCATTGACGTCGTCCGAATCGATCACCTTGATGGTGAACGGAACCTGCGCGTCCGAATTGCGCACAAGGTTCTGGCCGATTCGGTTCACGTACTCGGTGATCACCGGGTCGGTGATCATCTTGCTGGATTGATCGACTTGATCGGCATAGCTCTTGCCCATCGCAACCTGCTTCTCAATCGAGTACCAGTTGCCTAGGCCGCGGCCACATCCAACGTTGCGATTTCCAATGGCGTTGATGTCGTTGATGCCGCCATCGTGAATTGCATGTCCACTCGGGAGAGCTGGCTTGGTGTTCTTTGTGTCGGCCGCGAAACCAAGCGTTCCGAACATCAATACAATCGCGAACAGAGCAAGGATTTTTGCGCGCATGGAGTTCTCCCTCTATCAAACTATAGACGCATTTCCGCAATCGAAGTTGCGTCAATCGTTAGAGTTAGAAAGAATTTTATAGGCACCTATCGAGACAAGACCACCCCGTAGACTTGCCACTTTAGAGCTATACCAATCTTGCAACTTATCCGATGTGCGCCACTGGTGCTGGTTTTCATTAGCGGCCGAGATCCATCGAGGCCCTCAAGAGCAACTGTTCCGACCCGGAAAACACGGTTTGCCGAACCAGGCTCGTGCTAACCAGGCACGTAAGGCTTGACGACGAGAAGATCATTGCGATCACCACAAACTGGTAAACCGCGGCGTAAACAGGTGGAGAACCGGAAAGTACCATGCCCGCCATCAAGCCGGGAATCCACACGATTCCGAGTGAGCGAAGACTATCGATGGCCGGAATGATGCTCGCCCGAAAAGACGCCTGCGCGTAGGGAAACACCGATACTTGAGAAGCTGCGCCCAGCGCCAGCGCAGCTTCGATCTGTCCCACGTGCGCTTGCACGTCGGAGCGAAAGCGTTCGAGGGCGAGCGAGTTTGCATTCATGGCATTGGCAATCAGCATGCTGCCGACCGGCACCAGCGCCGTGATTGCCGAGTCAATTACCCCGGCCAGCGACATGAGGGCAATCACTGAACCTGCTCCCGCAAGAATGGCATACAGAGACACCTTCCACGCTTGCGGAATCGCTCGCACCCGCCGAGCGGAGATCATGGCCGCCGCGAAGATCATTGCCAGCAGAATCACTCCGCCTGTCCAATGCGGTCCGCGAAGAAGCAGCACAAGCACCGTGCCAACCGCGGTAATCTGCACGATTCCGCGGACCAGCGCCAGTGAGATTTCCTTCTCGAGGTGGATACCTCGCCGCCGCGCAATGTACATCACCACGAGCGCAACCGATGCAGCAAGCACCGCCTGTGCTAATCCAAGCGCAAGATGACCAGCAAACCAATGCTTAAGCACCAAGCACCTCCGCAACCGTGCCGATCTTCTGCATGCGTCCGGATTTCATGACCATCACCCGGTCGGCCATGCGCGCAGCCTGCGCGCGATCATGAGTCACGACGACGCAGGTCAAGTGACTTGTGCGAACGATTTCCAATAAGAGTTGTTCGACGCCCATTTTCGCCTCTTCGTGCAGCGCGGATGTCGGCTCATCCAATAGCAATAGAACGGGGTCATTCGCGAGAGCGCGTGCAACGGACACTCGTTGTGCTTCACCGCCGGAAAGAGTGGAGACGTCACGGCGCTCATATCCGAAAAGTCCGACACGCTCCAACAGTGACGTAATCTCCGAAGGGCCCAGAGATCGTCCGCGTTGTGCCGGACCAAACTGAAGATTTGTTTCGACGGTACCCGGAAACAGAAATGGAGTTTGCATCACCAGGCCCACCCGCTGGCGCAACTCACGTGCGGGAAACTCCTTGTAATCGCGACCTTCGATGACGAATGATCCGCCCGTCGGCTCATCCAAACGATTGAGCAACCGCAGAAATGAGCTCTTCCCCGCTCCGCTCGGACCAACCACTGCAAGCACTTCGCCCCTTCGCACTTCCATCGTCACATCGGACACGAGCACACTCTGTCCGACGGAGCGGCCAAGTCGCTCGGTGCGAAGAACGGGCAACGTAGTTGTCATCTGTCCTCGGATATCAATGAAGTATTTGTTTTCGACTAGCTTTACGTCTGAATGTGAGTGTACCAACAGATCCATCTATGCGAGGTCGAAGACTATCTTGCCACCCGCACTTCCATCGATTACCTTGCCGTACGCTTCTCGCGCCTCTTCCAGCCGGTATGTTTTCGCAATCCGCGGTGTGCGGAGGTCGCCGCTCTCGAAGCTCGTGCGAAGTTTATCGAGCATTACCGCACAGGCCACAGTGTCCAATGCACGCGAGTCGATACCTCGCAGCAAAAGACGACGATGATAGAAATCAAGCAGGTCGAAGGAAGCCCTGCGTGGGCCGACCGATGTCATTACAATCTGGCGCCCGAGTTGTCCGAGGGTCGACAAACATATTTCAAATACCTCACCGCCCACACAATCCATCGCAACATCCGCGCCGGCGCCACCAGTAAATTCCCGCACGCGTTCTGCAATATCATCCTGCGATGTGCTCAGGGCCAGAGAGACTCCGTTCCGCTCGATCCATTCCTTGCCAGGCGGTGTTCTCCCAATCGTGATAATCGTTGCTCCGATGAATCGCGCGAGTTGCATCGAGGCCGTTCCAACGCCGCCAGTTGCACCGGAGATCACGATCACCTCCCCACGCTGTAAGCCAGCGGCTTCGACAACCCCGGAGTACGCGGTGACAAAGTTCACGCCGAGAGTTGCGGCCTCCGTCATCGACAAGTTCGACGGCATCGATGCAATCCCTCTTTCCGGAACAACGATGTATTCCGCGTGCGAACCGTCTCGTGTAAACCCGATGTCGCCGCCGCATCCGTAAACGTACTTTCCGGCGAGATGAGATGGAGCAAGCTCAACCACGCCTGCAAAATCGCGCCCCGGTGTGCGCGGCAGTGTCGTGCCTTCCATTTTTCCAAGAATGTTCTTTGCGTCGCTCGGATTGATGGCGCTTGCGAGCACGCGCACGAGGACTTCCCCTGGCGCAGGAGTTGGAATCGGGAGGTCCATGATTTCAAGATTCGAAAGGTCGCCGAAGCGATGAAAGCGTAATGATTTCATCCAGTGAACCATGATGATTTGCCGTGCTACTTCTTGTCCAGATGCAGCTTTATTAGCGTATCTTTTCTGCAAGGCGTCAAGCCGACCGAGAACGCAGGCACAGATCGATGCAATCCTTTATTCACGAAGACTTCCTGCTGACAACTCCCACCGCACGCGTGCTGTATCACGAGTACGCCGAGAACGAACCGATACTCGACTACCACTGTCACCTTTCGCCGAAGGACGTGGCGGAAAACCGCCAGTTTCAGAACCTGTTCGAGATCTGGCTGGAGGGCGACCACTACAAATGGCGGGCGTTGCGCGCGCATGGCATCTCCGAGGAGTTCTGCACGGGTAATGCATCGCCTTACGATAAATTCCTCGCGTGGGCTCGCACCGTGCCTTACACGCTGCGAAATCCGCTCTACCACTGGACACACCTGGAACTGAAGCGATATTTCGGAATCGATGAGCTTCTTAATGAGAACACGGCTCACTCCATCTGGGAACGAGCGAACGCCAAACTTGCTGAGTCCGAGTTCACCACCCAGGCGATTCTGCGCAAATTCCGAGTCACTACTGTTTGTACTACCGATGATCCGACAGACGACCTTCGTTATCACGCGCAATACCTTTCGCAATCGCCCAGGACTTCCATGTACCCGGCGTTCCGTCCTGACAAGGCACTCGCAGTCGATAGACCAGACGCGTTCCGCGCGTGGGTGGAAAAGCTTGAGTCGGCTTCCGGCACCGCGGTGCAAACATTCGCGGACTTTCTCGCGGCCCTGAAGAAACGTCACGCCGCGTTTCATGCGCTTGGGTGCCGGCTCTCCGATCACGGATTGAGCCACTGCTACGCGGACCTCTGCGAAGAACGAGTCGCCGCTCACATCTTCCGCCGCTCGCTGGACGGCATCGCGGCTACTCCAGAAGAACACGCACAGTTTGCTTCTTACTTGATGCTGTACTTCGGACAACTGGACGCGGAGAAGAGTTGGACCAAGCAACTGCATCTTGGAGCGATACGCAATAGTAACTCTGCGATGCTCCGAAAGGCCGGACCGGACACGGGCTTTGACACCATGGGCGACTGGCCGCAAGCCTTGTCGCTCGCGGCTTACATGGACAGGCTCAAGCGGGAAGGCGCGCTGCCGAAGCTCGTTATCTACAACAACAATCCGTCGGATAACTACGTGTTTGCAACAATGATTGGCAATTTTCAGGATGGCTCGATTGCGGGCAAGATCCAGTTCGGCAGCGGTTGGTGGTTCCTCGACCAGAAGCACGGAATCGAAGCGCAACTGGAGGCTCTCTCCAATTGCGGCATGTTGGCGCATTTTGTTGGAATGCTCACCGACTCGCGTTCGTTCATGTCCTATCCGCGCCACGAATATTTCCGGCGGGTTCTATGCAATCTCCTGGGCAAAGAGATGGAGAGCGGAGAACTACCGGACGACATACCAATGATCGGCAGCATGATCCGCAATATCTGCTACGCAAATGCAAAACGTTATTTTGGTCTGAATACCGATTAGCAATTTAGCAACGAGACTCCAGCACGACGGCATTCGCCGATGAGCCACCCGCGGCTCTCGTGTGCTCCCGAGGAAAACTGCGAAGCGATTGCGCGCGCGATGGTGGAGGTACGACTTCGACCGGGCCGAGTTTCTGTTCCCGTGTTCTCCGGCGGAGTCCAAGGTAAGCTGGACAGAAAACACCGCCAGGAAGTCACTGCTCCAAGGCAAATCAACGCATTTGAAAAGAGCCAAAGGGAGTGGTCTTCCTGAAGTGCATACGACGGGACAGGCACACACATGCGCCGCCGTATGCACGGATTCGAAGTGGACAAGAATGTAGGATACCCAACTGCACTTCGCGGAGAACTCACAGTACGAGGTCAACTCCGCGCGATTTGAAGAACTTCACGACCGGCTCCTTGTGACTCACAATGAAGTCAGCAAGCAGATCGAGGCGATCTTCGACAAGTTCGGCGAGGTCCTTGGTTCGGCCACAGCAGCCCTCCTGCGCGCAACAGCCTTCCTGGCTGAAGCATCCACAGTTGGCGTCGCAACCGGATTCCAACACCCCACCCGCTAATGCCGCGCCGGAAAGTTCCCTCCGCAGGCGGACCAGTTCTTCCCGGATCACTCCCCGGACCAATCGTTGTGTCTGGCGATCTATGGGCATGTTCCACTCCTCCGCGAACCGCTACAGGTGAAGTTCGACGCCGCGGGCCTTGAAGAACGCAGTGACCGGCTCCTTGTTGCTTCGGATGAAGGCTTCAAGAATGTCATAGCGTTCGTCAATCAGCGGATCGAGATAGGTAAGCGTCGAGCAGCATCCTTTGTCAGAGCAGCAGCCCTTGTCCCTGCAGCAGCCCTGATCATAAAAGCAGCCGCAATCTGAATCCGCGACCCGGCCGATCGTGTCGATAATCTCCCTGCGAAGGCGGGTCACTTGCTCGGTGATGGCACTGATAATGGTTTCTCTAAGCAGCTCATCGTTCATGTTCGTGCTCCACGACTACAGCTTGAGAATGACACCGCGTTCGCGGAAATAGTTAACGATTGGTTCGCGATTGCTGCGGATGAACGCTGCGAGAATGTCGTAACGAGCCTCAATCATGTCATCAAGGTCGCGACTGTTCTCTCCACAGCATCCTTTTTCCCGACAGCAACCGAATGTCTCGACACAGCCGCAATCGGAATCCATGACGCGGCCAATCGAATTAAGTACATCCTTGCGAAGGCGGGTCATCTGCTCGGTGATGGTGCTGACGATTGTTTCCCTGAGCAAATCATCTTCCACGTCTTGCTCCTGGGTCATGATTTGAGCGTGACGCCGCGCTCCTTAAAAAACTTCGCTATGGGTTCGCGGTTGCTGCGAACGAAGGCTTCCAGGATGTCCCATTGTTCGTTAATCAATTGATCGAGCCCGAACTTTTTATCTTGGCAGCAGCCTTTTTCCTGGCAACAGCCGTTATCGCGGCAGCAGCCTTTGTCGTAGGTGCACCCCTCTTGTGCGATGCCGGGATCGATGAGCCCGCCGCGAGCGCCGAGTTGCTGCTTGAGGCGGG
>Ga0307375_10000788_pt1 | contig 37398 bp, 28 predicted proteins | sample TR1MG_FD_202531 | JGI IMG/M metagenome (GOLD analysis project Ga0307375, IMG submission 202531) | Soil microbial communities from Risofladan, Vaasa, Finland - TR-1 | ecosystem: Environmental > Terrestrial > Soil > Coastal area > Acid sulfate soil | place: Finland: Risofladan, Vaasa | collected... | reverse complement strand
GTGGAAAGTCCTGGTTTGAAAGCAGGGACCTTCAGATTGATCCAGTTCTGGCTAAACGATAAACCACCACCATAGCCATTAATCTTACCAAACCCGGAAACGTCCATACCAAAGTAGGTTCCTGTAAGCATCACAGAGGTATAAACAATCTTACCACCTCGCTGCAACCAATCCTGCCTTATGGTTTCACTGGGATCAGTTTTCTCCGTTGTGATACCCACTCCGGAACTAACGCGATTGACGTTTGTATCCCACTTTCCTCCAGTGGTATCTTTAATTGAGGGATTGCTGTTTTCGCCCAACTTCGCCTCCTCTCCCTTGGTTAAACTAATGTAGATACCGTTAAACTTAAAACCAACCTCAAATTCATAGTTTTCACCCGGCTTCGGTTTAAGGTAGTATACGGTTTGTGAGCCAAGCCCAACTTTACCATCAATTTTAAGGGACCCATTATAGTCGGGAACAACATTCACCGAAATGGTGCTTCCGTTTTTTAGAATGTATTCATTTCCTTGGATGATAATTTTGATTTTTGCAGCAGATCCTTGAAACTTGGAGGGTCGCACAAACTTAAGGGTCACTGCCTGCTGGCCAACTGCAGAAAGAGACAACATTGCAAAGGCAAATAGAAACAGAAACTTTTTCATTGGGTAAGGGATTAGAGAATGTTAATTTTTAGGTTATTGAAAGTTATGGAGATTGGGAAAAATGCACTAACATTTATATATCAAGGCATTAACCGCGTTCCATTCTAATATAAATTTATGGTGCATTTGGTAGCGAAAGCAAGTGTTTTGTGACCAACAGACTAAATGCGTGGTTATAAAGCCTTAAGGTGATTGCTGATTGCCACAATTCAGTGATCAAGGGCAAGCAAGTTTCTCTAACTCACGAATTCCAAACCAAGATGGAGAAACCAATTTCCTGATTCCAACTGTTTTCAATGGGTAGGGAATTGAGAACATAAAACTGTTGATCGCATAAATAATATACATCAACTTATTTCCATAAATTCGACAAACACAATACCTTTACTCCCTTTGAATTAAGTTAACTATGCTTACTGCTGTATCGAGGTTGATATTCAGAAATCGACCAACTATTATTGCTATTCTGCTTGCCTTTACAGCCTTTATGGCCTACGAGGGTACCTCAGTAAAGCTCTCATATGAGTCTGCTTCGCTGCTTTCAAATAGCGATAGTACCCTTATTCGTTACAACCAATTCAAACAGAAGTTTGGAGAAGATGGCAACGTGCTTGTTATTGGCATACAGAACCCTAACGTATTTAACCTAAGCCAGTTCAACGCCTGGTACGACTTGGGTAACCAAATCCATAGCGTGAATGGCGTTCAGGAGGTGGTGAGCATGGCCAGAACCATAAACCTAGTCAAGAATACTGAAACCCACCATTTCGACTTTATCCCTTTAGTTAAGGAAAGACCCACTAGCCAAGCAGAGGTGGATACCATAGAAAAACGTATCCTCGGCCTTAAATTCTATCAAGGACTGCTCTACAATCCAAAAACTCACGCCTGCCTCATGGCAGTAACGCTCGATAAAAAGAAACTAAACGATATAAGCAGAATAACCATTGTAAAGGATATCACTACCTTAGCGAAGACCTACCAGCAAAACGAGGGAGTCCGCGTCCACTTTTCGGGACTTCCATACATAAGAACGGTCACTACCCAGAAGGTAAAAAATGAGCTTGGGCTATTTATCATCATGAGCTTGGCAGTGGCTGCCCTTATAATGTTTCTATTCTTCAAGTCGGTAAAAGTTGTTCTAAGCTCCTTGATTGTTGTTGCCATTAGCATTGTGTGGGTGCTCGGTACAACCTCGCTCTTTGGTTATAAAATCACCATTCTCACTGGCGTAATTCCATCGCTGGTTGTAATTATTGCCATTGAAAATTGCATCTACATCCTCAATAAGTATCACTGGGAGTTTCGTAGCCATGGAAATAAGATAAAAGCATTAACTAGGGTCGTGCAACGCATTGGGCTTGCATCCCTAATGACCAATGCCGCCACCGCAATTGGGTTTGCTGCATTTATTCTTGTGCCCAACCAAATGTTGCGTGAGTTTGGCGTTGTAACTGCCCTTAATGTAATGCTGGAATTTGTACTCTGTATAACTCTACTACCAATCATTTTCAGCTATTTAGCTCCACCAGACGACAAACACACCAAGCATCTCAGCAGTAGCTTTTTTAGTGCTGTGCTCAACAAGATTATTTACGCTATTACCCACAAACGAAAGTTAATTTATGGCGTTGCGGGAGCTCTGCTGCTGTTTGGAGCAGTTGGTATAAGCCTTATTAAAACATCGGGCAAGGTGGTAGACGATCTGCAAAAGAGTGACCCCATATACCTCGACCTTGAATTCTTTGAGCATAACTTTGGCGGAGTCATGCCATTTGAAATATCGGTGGATACCAAGAAGAAAAATGGTGCTATGCAATACTCCACAATTGAAAAAATAAATCAACTACAGGAGAGAATTAACAAGCACCCCCAGTTTTCAAAGCCGCTATCGATGGCCGAAATGCTCAAGTTTGCCCGTCAGGCTTACTATGGAGGAAAACCATCAATGTATTCGTTACCCAACTCCATGGAAAACAACTTTGTGATTGCATACATCCCACAAAAGATGGATGGCAAAAGGAGCCCGCTGCAATCGTTCCTCGACAGCACAAAGCAGGTTACCCGCATCAGCTTTCAAATGGCCGATCTTGGCACGAAGAAAATGGATGCACTAACCCACCAAATCCAGCAAACCGTTGATTCCATTTTTCCCAAAAACCGCTATAACGTAATTATTACGGGAAATAGTGTTGTATACGCAAAAGGCACCAACTTCCTTATTCGAAACCTATTCCAGAGCGTTGCCATTGCCATTATCCTTATTTCATTGCTCATGGCGCTGCTCTTTTCTTCCTTTAAGATGATATTGGTATCCATGATTCCCAACATAATCCCCTTACTTATTACGGCGGCTCTGATGGGTTTTATTGGCATTCCCATTAAACCATCCACCATAATTGTATTTAGCATTGCTCTAGGAATCTCGGTGGACAATGCCATACAGTACCTTTCGCGCTACAGGCACGAGCTCAAGGTTTCTAAAGGCGACATAAAGCATTCGGTAATATTCGCCCTTCGCGAAGCGGGGTTTAGCATGATTTATACAAGCATAGTTCTTGTACTTGGCTTTAGTGTATTCATCGTTTCCGGCTTTGGCGGTACCCAGGCGCTGGGAATACTCATCTCAACCACCCTTTTTATCGCCATGTTTTTCAACATTATGGTGCTACCCTCCTTGTTGCTAACCATTGATAAACGATGGGTGAGCAAATCGTTTACAGAAGAACCTATACTGGAGGTATTCGATGAAGAATACGCCGATACCGATCAACCTGATTAATAGCCGTGTTGGCCTATCCTGTTGATCCAACCTTGCATGGAATGAACTAGTTGCTTATTCAGTAAAATAAAACTTAAGTGATGCTCTATATCGTAGTTGTTACTTACCTGAAGCCAATAGAAGAGGTTGACCGTTTTCTTGTGGCGCACAGAAAATTTCTAGGTATCCACTATGCCAGTGGCCAATTTATCGCTTCAGGACCACAAAACCCACGAACAGGTGGAGTAATTATTTCGAAGGGTACAAGTAAAGAGGAGATTTTGAACCTGCTCAAGGAAGATCCATTTAACCTGAACGGTATTGCTCAGTATGAAGTAATTGAGTTCGATCCCGTGCTTTACCACGACTCGTTCAAGCCGTTAATTACCTAGTCCATGGATTTGCTCGAAAAAAGTTCGGTGCGTTGCTTCCACAATAAATGGATTGAGCAGTGCGGAAGGGGTAGCTTGGGCGCACTCGGATGGGAAAATGAGGTCGGCCAGCAAAAACGTTTTGAAATTCTGGCCCAAATTGCCAACCTGAGCAATTTTTCGATATTGGATTTGGGCTGTGGTTACGGCCACTTTAAGAAATTTCTTGACCAACGCTTTAGCAATTTTTCCTATACGGGCATCGATTTTATGCCTGAATTCATTGAAGAAGCGAAGCAAGCATATGCAGGATGCCCCAATACCCAATTTCTTCAAGAAGATTTTTCTGTAAACGATATTCCTACAGCCGATTACATTTTCGCCAGCGGGGTGTTCTGCTACCAGAGCAACGATCTGACATACTACACAGATGTGATTAAGAAGATGATTGGCCATGCAAGGAGAGGTGTCGGTTTCAACATGCTTAACATTGCGACATTTCCACATAGCTCATTCTTAAAAGCGCATGAGCGCTACACTACCCTTGCCCTATGCAAATCGCTGGCAAAAAAAGTAATAGTAACGGAGAACTATCTTCCCGATGACTTTACAATCTTTATCTACAAAGAAAGTTAGGCATGCAAGGTGCCAAAGGTTTTTCGAATTAACCGATGCAGGTTATGGGGAAATTTGCGAGGAACAGCATACATAAGAATGCACTCATTTTGCACTAGACTTATCCCAAGAATAGCTAGATTACCCAACTTATCGGCGTTAATGCCATTTTGTAGCCAAATATTCTGAATACCTAAGGCAATAGCCTCATCAACCACCAACCCAACGGACTCGGTACATACCAGCAGTGAATCTACCTGCTCCTCTATGGAAGAAAGTCTTGGGTAACAATGCTCACCATCAATTTCAGCCAGATTGGGGTTTATTGGGAAAACTTTGTAACCGGCTTCCTTCAACTCCAAGTATGCAAGATATCCAAACTTCTTCTTGTGGCGCGATACACCTGCAACAGCGATGGTTTTACCACGCAGAAAGGCATCTATCTGCTCCTTTAACTCCACCCTATTTTTGGTTACTTGTCCCATGCGTAGTGCGATTTTCGTTTATTATGAAAGGCAAGCAATCCCTCAGTGGCAATAATGTTTAGGTGAAAATCGAGATGTGGGTGATGTTTTTTAAGGTGTGAAAGTTTTTCACATTGCTCCATTTCGTCACACGCCCAACACCCTACCAATTCGCGCGATATGGCACAACTTCTAACCTCGCAGTTTTCGTTACATCCACCCTTTCGGCAACTTCCACTGCACTCCAAATTTATGATGGCATTCAGAACATCAAGAAATTGGTTGTAGTCCTTAAACACCTCTTGCTTCTGCTCCTTTATTTGTGCATACTTCTCGAGGTGATTAATAGCAAGCTCCGATTTGAGTGTACGTGCCACACAAAATAGCTCTGACCGGGAAGGAATGCAGTCACCACAAAAAACTCCACAGTAGCCAGTGTTTGCAAGAACGGTCGCTTCCATGGCTATACATTTAAGTTAAAACCTAGATCGACGTCTGAAGCTGGTTTTCCACCTCTAATCCCCCAGTTTTCCAAAGCGGGATCATTTATTACGATGGTTATGTCGTTGCCTGGAATTCCCGGATTAGCCATGAGTAAGTCTACCACCTCCCTGTAAAAGGACTTCTTTGCCTCCGCGCTACGCCCCTTGAACATGGTTACCTCAATTATGGTGTAGCTATCGCTTCTACCATCATGCTCGAAGCATTCGGCAGACAGCTCATACAAGCGCTGGCGACGATCGTGGTCAGGAATTTTGATGGTATTAACCAACGCCTGATGTATTCCATCCATCAGTGCCTTTTTATACTGGGAACTCTTACCCGCTATAATTTCAACCTTAACCAACGGCATGTGTTTTCCAATTAAATTTGGCTAAAGATATTTGATTTAGACAGACCCTAAAAGCTAATTTCCCTTAATTGACCATAAATAACCTCAATAGAGCTCTTCAAAAAGACAGGACCAACCCACATTTAATCGCACTGAGGGGATAAACTACGCTGAATTGATGGAGCAAGCCTTACAAATTTTAATACTCAATTAGGTAAGATTAGCATGACCATGGACCCATCTGACTTACGAAAGATAGCTCATTTTGACTCTAAATTCAATAGTGCTGAATAATAGGCAGCTGTAGCTAAAGCCGAAAACTTTAACGCAAACCATTATGGTAAAGTGTTTTGCGTGTAGTCTCAATAATCGGGAGGTGTTGATTGTGAGTAGACCAGAGATCTTCGGTAGAGTTTAATGCTAATCCTAGCTTAATCCAACATTGCTATTCTTAGCAATGCCCTCTCAGCCCTAAAATATCGCTAATAACCGTGCGAAGGTGGTTGATTGGAAAGGGCTTCTCGATGCAAAAGGAAAATCCAGAGGAGAGGAGCGCATCCTGCTCACCATTAACAAGGTATCCGGTAACGGCAATGATTGGAGTAATTCGGTAGCGAGGGATTCGTCTAATCTGTTGTGTTACCTCCACTCCGGTAATGCCTGACCCAAGATTAATATCCATGAGAATGGCCGGATAGGTTGACCTTGCAGCCATCTCGAGGGCTTCCTCTCCGTTAGAGGCAATGTCGATATGGCAAATGGCCTCCAATGCAGCAGAGATAAGCTGACAGTGAATTTCATTATCCTCAACAAGTAAGATTAAATGATCTGCCGGAGAATAGCTATTCTCAACCTCCAGCACTTCTTCCCTATCTGGCGTGTTTCCTATATCAATTACCTTATCAAACATAGCTCTTTATTGTTTCTATTCCGATTACTTTAAATCTTACGGCCTCTTCTTTTCCTATTTAACTGTATTTGGTGCAAAAAGGAGAAATCATTTCCATAAGCTGAAGCAATGTAATGACTAACAATCACTATGTGACAGTGAACGTGAAATCAGTAATCAACCCATCTCCACGAAAAGCGAATTACTTAAATCCAATAGTTGGTATTTTGTTCCACTGGATGAGAATACCCACGCATGAGGTTCTATCGCTGAAGGTCTGATAGTCCATTTTTTTAGGCATTAAAGTAACTTCAATAATAATCTGCCGAGTATCATTAACGGCAAAACCAACGGACTCTACATACTTATCGGTTTCATTATCATAAGTTACCTCGTTAGTTTTGGCGTTGATAAGCCTAAAGTGGATTGGATAAAATTCCCTGTCGGCACAAAAGGAAACCCGGTACTCCTTGCCTCCAAATAGCACGACTCTGTAGCGATAAGTTGAATCGGCCAAGAGAAGTGCATTCGTGGATTGACCGTAGATATTATAACCTTCAACATTAAAACGGGTACAGCCTTTGGTTTTATTAAATCCATTACAACCTTGTCCATACAAGGTGGCAGTAAATGCTGAAAGCAGCATGAGTAACAATATCTTTTTCATTCCCTAATCTTTTATTTTGCAGACTTTAACTTAATACAAATGCCTGATATAACAGAGCATGGTTAGTATTTCTGGCTGAAAATATTCTGACGTATTTCCTGAATCTGCTTCTTTAGCAGGAGAAACTTTTCGGTACTATATCGGCTTTGCTTCTCACCCTCTTCCTTAAGGATAATCGTGGCAGTGCTATCTGTAACCGTCTTCTTCACAACGGAAAGACTATTGTTATTTTCGTTTAAGCTGTAGAAACCATCCTTAATGGTATTCAGGTCGCGCATCATCTTAGCTGAGGCTGAATCCTTCGGGCTATACTGCGCAAAATTTTCGCGGTAGTTATCGAAAAATAGCCCCATATCCACCACCTGTTTCACCAAAGCTTGCTGCTTGTTTACATCGTCGATGGAGATCGAGGCAAGGTAAAGAGCCTCCACAATAGTTCCAACCCCAACCTCGGAAAACAACTCCTGACCGCCCAGTGTTTCAATATTCTTAAATACCTCAATCGACATCTCAATAGAGATAATTTTCAAGGAATCCACATTGGTGAGATTTTTCTCCATCCGGTCTAAGTAATTCTGATTCATCTGGTTACTTATACCAAGCTCTGTGGCTAACTTTTTAAGGGCCTTGAGATAGTCCAATGCCTTATAGCCCTTATTAAAGTAGCTGAGGTATAAAAAATCGGTATAAGCAACGCCGAAGTAGAGCGCTTTATACCGGGTAAGGGTAACCTTATCCACCATCTTCAGGTCGAGGAGTTGTGTATCTTTATAACCAAAATTATTGTCGGCTAACGAAGAGATTAATTCTTCTGGAGTGGGGAGCAGGTAATCAATACCAACCGTTGTGGTGTCTTGAACCTGCGCAACGGTATCGGTAGCACCGCTACTGGAAGTAGTGCTACATCCTTGACAACCTCCCATAAAGAATGAAATTCCTAGGCCCAGACCAAAAATAGCAAAGGCTCTTAGCCTGCTCACTCTTTTAGAAATTTTAAACTTGGAGTCCATAGCAAATCGGTAAGGTTAATTGAAATAATTCAAAAACTAAAAATACAAAAAAAATCATCACTTCCGCTCTATCCGTTTGGTCCGCCATTCCTTTTGCTTATGCTCTATCTTGCTGACTAAGCGGCCTAGCATTCCAGTAACAAGAATAATATAGCCCCCAGCCCACATAATCCAAAGTACTAATAAATTGAAAACAAAGGTGCCAAAAGTTACATTTCCCACTCTCTTGAAGGGTGCATAAAAATGGGCGCGACCGTAACGGTTTTGAGGAGCATGAAACACTGGATCGACCATCACCGTGACGGTTGTTCCTTCAATGCGAACAGGATCTTGCTCGGCCCTGTTACGCACTAAATCGACCAATGCAGCATTTTGCCATTGGTTTCGATAGTCGATATAGGCATCTGAACCACCCTGCTTCTTCATTTGCTGCTCAATAACCAACTCCTTAAACGCAATTACCCGATTATATTCGCGAGAGAGGCGAGTCTTGTATTGCTCCAACTTTGAAGCAAACATCGTTAAGCTATCATCTTGCAAACCATCTAGGCGAATGTTCCATTTTAATGGACCGATATCCAGCTGGTTTAGCCGAGCGACTGCACTTTGAAGCACCTTAAACTTGTGGCTTGCCAAACGTTGACTTGAAGGCATTGCCTCAAGGTCTTCCTGTTTGGATGTGATTAGCGGTAGCAGGTATAGCAACCCATTACGTAGGTTACTTTCAGCATACTCCGCATCAAACAGTGGCTGCTCGTAGGCATTATGCTTGAACTGATACACATCGATAGCTTCATAGGCCCATCGCGAGGCCATTATATCGCCTATAATTGGCACCACCTCGGGGGAGCTAAACTTGTAGTAGAGCTGGTCAAACTTAACAACCACGCCGCTGAGCAAAATTTGGGGTAGAAACAGGAAGGGAATTGCTAAGTATATGCCTGCAATGGACTTAAAGATAGACGACACTAGCAGGCCCGCAATATTACCAACACATGATATGGTGAAGAGTATTAGCCACAGAGGAAAAAAGACACCCTTAAGCTGCAGTATCCATACACCTATTATGCTAAATACAAGAGTTTGAATGGCACTTAGCAAAATATAAAACAGCACAATGGCATTGATGGAACTACTCCTGTTAAGCTTTACATAGGCCTCGCGCTTGTGGGTTTTTCGGTCGCGAAAAATACCATCGGCACTAATTATCATGCCTATAAACATGGAGGCAATCACCGCCATGAAAAAGAAGGATGGAATATTCTGGTTATTGTAGAAGTTGTAGATTGGCTCGCCGGCAGAGGTAAACGAGAATTTTTTCGATACAATGGAAATTATGATACTTAGGATCAACGGAACGGTGATCGAAAATATGGCGAACTCACGGTTATTCCTGCGCGATAACACATTACGCTGAAAGAATATTTTAAACTGCAGAAACCGTTTGGCGCTGATGTGCTTTGGTTGCGGGATTGGTGTTTGGATGGATGAATCCTCCACCAAGGGTAATTGCTTAACATATTCGGTGTGAAACTCCTTAGGCGTTCGCTTCCTTTCGCTCAGAAGCACGCCAAAATCGTTCACTTTTTTCTCGTCAATAATCTCAAAAATGATTTCTGGCTTTACGTTTCCACAGCTGTCGCAAGTGCTTATGTTCTGGTCCACCCTTTTTCCTTGCTGCTTAAAGTAAAGAATCCCTTCCAGCGGATTTCCAAAAAAAATGGGATAACCACCTTTATCAAGAACGAGAAGCTTATCGAACAGCTTAAAGATTTCAGAGGAGGGCTGGTGGATATTTACAATGACCAATATATCCTGCAACGCCAGTGTTTTCAACGTATTCATCACCTTCTCGGAGTCGGCCGATGACAAGCCTGAGGTGGGCTCATCTACAAATAGGACCTTTGGCTCGCGCATTAGCTCAATGGCAATGGAAAGGCGCTTACGCTGACCTCCGCTGATAATTTTATTGGTTGGAGACCCAACAATGAGGTCCTTAATTTCATACAGTTCCATTACGATAAGCATCCACTCCACCTGCTGTGCAACTTGAGTGGAACTCATCTCTCCTAACGAGAGCAAGCTACTGAAATATAGATTTTGGTAAACCGTTAAATCTTCAATCAGTGAATCCTCCTGCGTAATATATCCGGTGAGCTCCCGAAACAGCCGATTGTGGCTTTTATATTCCAATCCGTTCCACAATAGATTACCCTGGTATGCCGAATTGAGCCCGGCAAGGATGTTGAGCAAGGTAGACTTACCCACTCCGCTATCGCCCATAATGGCTACCAAATCACCGGAATGGAACGAGAAGGAGAGGTTGTGAATTCCTTGCCCTGTGGTGCCATACGTAAACTCTACCTTTGACGCGGCCAGCGTAATGCTGGAAGAATCGCTTCTCTTGAGAATGGCGGCTAGAATCTCCCCGTAATAAATTGGCTTTATTCCTTTTCCAGTGATATAGTTTCCCGGAGTAAGCGTATAGAGCTGGTTCGGAAATACAATTTTACCGTTAATCTCCAAAAAATCGCGCCCCCGATAATGGAGCAAGATCATCTCACCAGAAGCCACATACATAAAGGTAATTAATCCCCTGAGCCCCGATCGCTTCATGTAACGAATATCGTCCACGGAAGAACTTCCGGCACCCACAAATAGAAGGTCGTGCTTGTTGGCGATGCGGTGATGCTCGTTAAACACAAACTGACGGATACTAAGATATACCGACTTTTCAATCCTAAGGCCGGAGGCAACGCTATCTATTTCATTCACAAAATTCTCACCCTCAACAAAGAAACCCATTCGAAAATTCCAGATGTATCCAATAAAGTTGAGCAGGGTAATGAAAATTTGAATGCGATTTGCAAGGGAGTATTCCTTATTAATTAAATTAAGTAGAGGTTGCAGATTTTGTAGTGCTCCTTTGTTGGAAGAGTAGGCCTCCAAATATTGGATAAAATCGCCATATTTCGCCTTACCAATCGATCGGCCATAGGTGCTATATAAGTAGTTCTCAACGTACCTTTTGGTAAGCATCACATCCTCCCCTCTTTTTGAGGAGGCCAAAAGAGCAAGAATTCGGAGGACAGTATTAATAATCACATCGCTCATACCTTGTGGTGGTTAAAAATGAGCAGGAATTCAACTTGGTTGTCAGCGAGAATAACAAACTTAAATTCAATCGCTTGAAGTTCCATGATTTGCTTGGCTAAAATAAAACCAATGTCCGAGGCAAAATCACGATTAAGCTGCTGCTCCATGCCACCTATCTCATCCACACTCCTTAACCCAGCAAAAGCAATTTTACAGGTGAATCTTCCATTTTCCGGCGAACTAAAGCTCACACTCACGGGGGCTTCGTTGCCATACGAAAGAACAATCCGTTCGATCAGCGATTCAAAGCATTGAAGCAGAAGATCGGCATCGCCAGAAACAACAGGTTCAAATGTTGGTTTTTCCACCAACACATTTACACTCCCCGAGAATTTTATCTCCTGAAGATTCACTGTAGCCTGTTGGAGGAGAGGGAAAAGGTTAACAATCTCCTTTTTAGCACCATACTTTTGCTTCTGCAAAAGACCAATGAGCGAAGTTTTAAAGGTAAACCGAACAAGCCTGCCAATGGAGCTGTCAATCATGCTGTATAGGTCATACTGGTCCTTGGCCTCAATCTTGTCCTTCAGCAGCTGGATTGGTCCCGAAATTCCGTTTAGAAACGATCGAACTTCGTGGCTCACTCCCTCCAAAAATTCAGAAGCAAAATCAGAAGTTATGCTGCCACTTGTGGCTTGGCCCACATTGATAAAAACTCGAATGATGGACAAAGCCTCCTCCAACCTTTGCTGTTTTAGCCTTTCGGTACCAACTACAATGGTCACTAAACCCAGGGAACCATCGTTAAGAACAGGGATATTTAAATAAGGAAGCCGCCGTGATTGCATCAGCTTGGCAATCTCACTCTGTTCCGCTGAGAGGGCCGCTTCTGCTGGTACAATTAGCGCAGGAATAAATTTCTTGTCAGCATTGACCAACCCTACAACACTGGTCAAGGTATCCGTTAACACAAGACGAAATCCATTTAATTGTAGTGCTTTCTCCAGAAATTTCCAACTGATGTTGATGTTGCCTAATGGAATGAAATCGATTTCACGGATGTCTGGTTGCATGGCATTGCAGTATTAACAAAACTTTAGTCCACTAACGTTATAGTAAATCGCGAAAATTACTATTCAGACTGTTAAATCGCAAGTTAAGAAAAGTGCAGCAGAGAACAATTAAATCATTAGCAATTAAACACCTATAAATTCTAATTATGCTCGTTAATTATACCTATCAATCAATAAGAGCATCACTTCCTCTTTAAAATTAACCAATAATAATTAAAGCAACATTCTAAATAAAAATAATTATAGGTTCGATTCAATTGTGTGTAGGGATAGCGTAAATATCAACTTTCTTGAAAATTTTTGAATAAGATTCCATCGTGAGCCTTCGTTGATACCTTAATTTCTTATTAAAACAAAAAGAGCCTGTAAATCTTACGATCTACAGGCTCTTTACTGTCGGGGTACCAGGATTCGAACCTGGGACCCCCTGGTCCCAAACCAGGTGCGCTAACCGGGCTGCGCTACACCCCGAAAAAAATCTTGCGGAGAGAGGGGGATTCGAACCCCCGGTACCAGTTACCCAGTACGGCAGTTTAGCAAACTGCTGGTTTCAGCCACTCACCCATCTCTCCAAACAACCTTTCATTGATTGGAGACTAACTGCAGACTTTGATTTTCTTGGAAGAAAATTTTGGTCACATGCCTCTCCGTAAAGGCTCGACAAAAGTATAAAATTCAATCATTCTGACAAAAAAAACGAGAAAAAAAGAGAGGATTTTTTCCTCTCTTTCATAACTATACTGATGAGCAATCGATTACTGTTTCTTTGGTTGGTTGCTACCTTGCTGTGGCTTGGCAATAGATTCGCGCATATCGGTATCAGCTTGCAGATTCCGCAGCTTGTAGTAATCCATAATGCCTAGGTTCCCCGAGCGGAACGATTCGGCAATGGCCATGGGAATTTCAGCCTCAGCCTCAATTACTTTTGCCCTTGCCTCCTGTGCCTTAGCCTTCATTTCTTGCTCTAGTGCAACAGCCATTGCCCGACGCTCTTCGGCTTTTGCTTGAGCAATATTCTTGTCAGCATTCGCTTGGTCCATCTGCAACACAGCACCAATATTACGTCCAATGTCAATATCTGCAATGTCGATAGACAAAATTTCAAATGCAGTTCCAGAGTCAAGACCCTTGTCGAGCACCACACGCGAGATGTAGTCTGGATTTTCCAACACCGTTTTGTGCGATTCTGAAGATCCAATGGACGAAACAATTCCTTCGCCAACACGGGCTAGGATGGTCTCCTCACCGGCACCTCCAACTAGCTGTTTAATGTTGGCTCTAACGGTAACCCTTGCCTTGGCAATAAGCTGAATACCATCCTTTGCCACTGCCGTAACGGGTGGAGTATTAATAACTCGTGGGTTAACTGACATCTGCACAGCCTCAAAAACATCGCGGCCAGCTAGGTCGATAGCTGTGGCCATTTTAAAGTCGAGCGGGATGTTGGCTTTCTGAGCCGAAACCAGCGCGTGAACCACCTTGGTTACATTTCCACCCGCCATGTAGTGAGCCTCCATCTCGTTGGGAACGAGGGTAAGTCCAGCCTTAGTGCCTTCAATAAGAGCCGATACAATGGTAGATGGTGGAACCTTTCTCCATCGCATTAAAATGAGCTGCATGAGCGATATTTTAACGTCTGAAATTACAGCCGTAAACCAAAGCCCAATTGGAATAAAGTAGAGAATAAACCAAAGTCCGATAAGAGCTGCGGCAACAATAATGAGGTATAAACCTAAACCTGTCATAGCTAACTATTTTTGAGTTTAACAATTATTCGAGATTTTTCAACTTTTACCACTACAACATCCCTTCGAGGATCGATAAAGGCACCAGTAGATTTCGCCTCTACCTCAATCCCCTTAATGGATACGGTTCCCATTGGCGCCAGCCTCGATTTGCTTACACCTTCGTCACCAGGTAAAATTTCAACGCTGGTAAGCTCCGTTTCCACGGAGGAGTGAAGCTGCGTATGCAACGATAAATGCTTCCACGTTTTAGAGCGCAGCGAAAAGAATACGATGAGGAACGCGAGGATTGTTGCCACCGAAAGGGTTATATGTCCTGCAGTGCTGCCAATTGTATGGTAGGCCAAATAAATGCCCGTAACCATTGCTAAAGCTCCTAAAATACCAGCAACTGTAATCCCTGGGATTAGCAAAAATTCAACAAAAAAGAGAAAAAGGGCCAGTAAGATAAGGCCGATAACTAGTGCCATAAATTCTTAACTTAATCGGTTTTCGATGGTGGACATGAGGCCACGACGGCTTAGCTCATCTTTCATTGGCTTGAGTTTACCCATTGACCCATACTTCACTTCACATTTACCCTTGTAATGGGCAAGAAGGGTGCACTGTTCTGCCTGAAGGCTACCATGGTCGCAAACCTCCACCAACGATTCCACCACGTAGCTGAACTCGTTTACCTCATCGTTATGAAGCACTAGCACTCCACCTAACTTAATTTCATCAAGAATGTCGTCCATAGAGGACGAAATAGGCTGTTCTTCCATTTTCAACTATCTATTTACTCTTCAATTACAACAGTTGTAACATAAGCCTCAACATAGCCGCCTGCGAGAAGGGCTTGCTTTACCTTAAAGGCTTCCTCAAAGTTAGTAAAATTACCAACACTGTAGCTCACTGCGTCTTCGGCAATTATTTTCTTGGCAACCTCCTTGCCTTTTGCCTCAGCATTCAAAATTGCAACTGCCTGAGGGGGGATAGAGGATTCAAACGTCCCGATTACAACGCGATAGAGCGTATTTCCCTGAGCAGCCTCATCCACATTTTTCGTTGGCTTGGTATGAGCAGGTTTTGGTTTCCGTTGCTCAAAATTTTGGGCACGGGCAGTAGGTGTAATTTTGCCGTTTACCCACGATACCACGTAGGCATCACTAAACCCTTTCGATTTCACCAAAACCAATCCAGACTGAGCATCACGATAGTTTTCAAACAGTCCGGCAAAGTATTTCTTCAACGAGCCACCCTTAACTACTTCCCCCGAAAGTGGAGCCAATCCCTTGAAAACGGAGTAATTTACGGGCTGGCTAAATGCACCAAGTTGAATGCGATAAACAACCCCATTGGGCAATGGGTCATCCATTGGAATTGGATTGGCTGCATTGTATGGGAAAGGATCAACTACGCTAAGCCCTTCGTTATAGCTTGGCTTAATTTTAACCTGAACCCCTTCCGGCAGCCTAGACTCTGGTTTGAGGGTTCCAATTCCAATATTCTGTTCAGCAGGAGTTGATGAATAAGAGTAAAAAGGAATTGTGCTTTTATGCAAAAGATGCTGCAGCTTATTCTTCAACGAATCGATATTGGGTAGATCAAGAAGCGTTGCAATGGCTAGCTGATAGCGAGTAATCCCTCTCTCCTCTAGCCAAATGGCATCTCTAATCCCCTCATAGCTGTCAATTGAAACAGTGTCTCTTCGACCATTATTCAGCACTGTTTGTGAGGCAAATAGGTCACCGGTTCCAGCCTCCACATAGCCTTTGACCTCCTCGTTATTCGAATCCTCCTGCACCCTTTCCAAATAAAGCTGTCGAATACCTACGCTAACTAACAACCGCTTCTCAAGAAAATCGTTGGGAACTACTAGCGGTTTTCTTGTTAAAGCGTTGAGCGACTTTTTAATGGCTCCAATGTCGGTTTGCGTTTCGGCCACTGAAAGCATTGTTTCTAAATCCTGCCTTTGTCGAAGAACCTCCATACTCTGCGAAAGCGAAGTATCGAGCCGCTGAGCGGCAAGGGTAAGACGATCCAAGGCGGCAATGCGCTCTGCACCGAAGTAGGTCTGCACCTTAGCGTTGGAGAGAAAGTCTCCAACTGGTAAATTTTGAGTTGACCGAGCGGAGGTAGTCTCGTGTTGAACACTATTTTGCTTAGCCGTTAAATAGTTCTGCTCCATAGCTATTGCCTTTTTATTGACCTCATCCATGCTAAGGTTTAGTCCCATTAACCTACGCTCTAGCAGCACTATTGCGGTAGAAAAGCTGTCGGTTTTAGAAGAAGCCGAAGCAGTATACTCCTGCCGAAGTAGGTTCAGCTTAGTTTGGAGCGAATCCTGTGTTTGCCGCATCTGAAATAATCGGGCCATCAGCCCCATGTAGGTGAGGTCGTACTGTAATCCTGCCACACGTGCCTTTGGAAGCTGCAACCTTGATTGTGGCAAAGAACTAGAGCTGTCCTTAACGCGATTAATGGGATTTAACTTAGCCAACTCCGTAACCTCGTCGAGCCCTGATAGGCTTTTTTTTACCCCCCGCATTGATAATTTAACCTTATAAACAACAATGGAATCTCCAGTCACCTCGCGATTTGATGCAAAAATGGCTGTATCTCCATTCGAATTGGGCACAAAGCAAAAATCATCGTAGGGTGAGTTGATTGGGAAACCAAGATTTTCAGGTGTCGACCATTTGTTTGCAACCGAATCGTAGGTGGTTTTGAAAATATCGTAGCCACCCATCCCATACAGGTTGTTGGAAGAAAAGTAAAGCACTGCTCCATCTCGGGCTGGGATCGGGAAAATTTCATCGCCACCCGAGTTTATCTCCTTGGGGAGAGCCACTGGTTGCCCCCACTCGCCAGCACTGATTTTCTCTGTCTTCCAAATATTCATCCCGCTCAAATCGGTTTTTCCATAGCTGGAAAAGTAGATAACCTGTGGTTCATCATCTGAAGCAGAAGGGTAGTAAATTGCCTGTGGAAATTTGATTTTCTTATGCTTGTCCAACTTCGACATGAGCTCGTCCGGTAGCTTCGCCAACCGACCCTTGCCCGGTGCTACACTGTAGTATAGAAGCAAGGAATCGGCCACCGTTTTTGCCTTAGCCAACACCTCCACATCGGTTGCATACTTAATTAGGTAGCTGCCATTCTCGCACATAGAAACCTGCTTTTCTACCTCCTCGCCACTAATCTCATGACCGCCAGAGACCATGTAACGACGAAAGTAATCGATGGCCTCATCAAAGCGGTACAGAAGCCTGCTGGCAACTCCTAGGTAGTAATAAACTTGAACAGGAACATCCATTTGGGAAGCACGCATAAGCAACGTATAGGCCCTATCTGTTTGCCTTGTCTGCTTAAGTAGGCAAACACCAGTTTGGTAAAGGTACTTGCCGTCGGACGGAAAAAGTTCATGTAACTTTTCACAGTATGGAAGGGCCTTGGCAAAGTCTCCCCCATTGAACAAAACCTGCCCTTGAGTGCGAATGGAGTCCACTTTGGCATTTTGTGCATAAGCCTGAAAAACAACGCCCTGAAGAAGCAAAATACCAACTAATGTAATATATAGTTTTCTTATCATAACGTAAGCAAATGATAACAAGGCAATATGGGTAAAAGTAGTAATAATGAATGATATTTCAAGAGTGCCAACGCTATGCCTCAAATGGGGAATCGGCATATATTAAAATAGAACAGTCCACTGGAAGGAGTAAATATGCCTTTCTTGCTCTAAACCATTTTTTGTATTTTTATACCACTATTCAAAAACATTAAAACACTGTATATTAATATTTTTAAAAGTTCTAATATTTTTTTAAATATTTTCCTGTATATTTATTTGCATGAATTACATTTTCCAGTAGATTTGCAGTCGAATATTTCATTAGAACGAGGTAGTCCATAGGAAATGAAAAATCCAAAAATCAAGATTAATAGTTACTTGGCTTGTTCCTATGGAGAATTTGGATTCGAAGAATCAGCTGCATACTCATCAACTTCAAATGGGTCATGCCATGTTAATGGCAACCCACTTCTTCTTATGAAAAGCAGCAAAGGTTGGCATAGCACCAACCTTAGCAGGCGCTCTTTTGAGCGACGAGGATGGACAAGCACAGTGTCGACCCTCCCCGGCCAATCACCGCAACCGAACAATAGTGTCGGCATAGCGAAGGAAAAGCAGGGCTGCCTACCATCAGTTAAGGCATTTCCACCAAAATGCAATACACAGTTAGTTTATGGGAAGGGTCGACGTGATGTCGACCTTTTTTTTTGTACAAACCACAGATGATTGAAATAGCGCAATGGAAAAAATCAAGGCAACGCTAATTTTGGACGACGGCTCGCAATACGAGGGTTACTCGTTTGGATACCAAGGTGGCTCAGCAGGCGAGCTGGTGTTCAACACAGCTATGACAGGCTACCCTGAAAGCCTAACTGACCCATCCTATAAAGGGCAGATTTTGGTGGCAACCTACCCGTTAATTGGCAACTATGGTGTCCCGGGAAATAGCTCCCGTGAGGAGATATTCCAATTCTGGGAATCGGATGCTATTCAGGTTTCAGGGCTTGTAGTTTCGGAATACAGCGAGCGCTACAGTCACTGGAATGCTAAGGTGAGCCTGGGTGAATGGCTCAAGGAGTGGAAAATACCAGCCATCTCTGGCATTGACACCAGAGCGTTAACCAAGAAGCTGCGGGAGAAGGGCAGCACGTTGGCAAAAATTGTAATTGATGCCGATGTTCCTTGGAGAAATCCGGATACAGAAGACCTTGTTGCCCAGGTTTCCACACAGGAGATTAAGACCTACGGATCAGGAAAATACCGCATTGCACTGGTCGATTGTGGGGTAAAAAACAACATCCTACGCTGTCTTCTACGACGTGATACCACGGTAGTAAGGCTACCCCATAACCACAACTTCAACCGCGATGAGTGGGATGGGCTCTTTATCTCCAATGGGCCTGGTGACCCCAAAATGAATATTTCCACCATAGAAAACCTCAGGGTGGCTCTGGATGGAAGCAAGCCAATAATGGGAATTTGCCTCGGCACCCAGCTGATGGCGCTTGCCACCGGGGCCAACACCTACAAGCTTCCCTATGGCCATCGAAGCCACAACCAGCCGGTAATTCTTTCCGGCACTAATCGCTGCTATATCACCTCACAAAACCATGGTTTTGCCATCGATACAGCCACCCTCAACAAGGATTGGAGCCTCCTCTTCGAAAACGCCAACGATGGAACCTGCGAGGGAATTAAGCATAGCACCAAACCATTTTTTGCCGTGCAGTTTCACCCCGAAGCCTCCGGTGGTCCCACGGATACCGAGTTCCTGTTCGACGATTTCCTTCAAGAAGTAGCAAAGCATGCCAATAAATAGCAAAATATCAGAAAATTCAGACAATGAAGCAATATAAAAAAGTATTGGTGCTCGGCTCCGGAGCCCTAAAGATTGGAGAAGCAGGAGAGTTCGACTACAGCGGTTCGCAGGCATTAAAGGCGCTTAAGGAGGAAGGGATACGAACGGTGCTAATTAATCCAAATATTGCTACCGTTCAAACCAGCAAGGGAATAGCCGATGAGGTTTACTTCCTTCCCGTTACACCTTACTTTGTCGAAAAGGTTATTATTAAAGAGAAGCCCGATGGGATATTTCTTTCGTTTGGTGGACAAACAGCCCTCAATTGCGGAACAGCGCTCTATAAAAGCGGAGTATTGGCAAAATACAACATAGAGGTGCTAGGAACCCCTGTCGAAACCATCATCAATACGGAAGATAGGGAACTATTTGCCGATAAGCTCAGGGAGATTGAGGTAAAAACGCCTAAAAGTATTGCGGTAGAAAGCGTAGAGGCAGCAATAAAAGCCGCAGAAACCATAGGCTTCCCGCTTATTGTTCGGGCAGCCTTTACTCTTGGAGGACAAGGCAGCGGATTCTGCAACAACCCCGAAGAGTTAAAAGCATTGGCCACAAATGCCTTCTCCTTTTCCCCACAAATTTTGGTGGAGGAGTCACTCAAGGGATGGAAAGAGGTGGAGTATGAGGTGGTGCGCGACCGATTTGACAACTGCATCACAGTATGCAACATGGAAAACTTCGACCCGCTGGGAATTCACACCGGAGAGAGCATTGTGGTTGCACCCTCCCAAACGCTCTCGAACTCAGAGTACCATAAGCTACGTAGCCTCGCCTTAAAAATAATCCGCCACCTTGGTGTGGTAGGTGAATGCAATGTGCAGTATGCCCTTGACCCCAACAGCGAGGACTATCGGGTTATTGAGGTAAACGCTCGCCTCTCACGTTCATCGGCCTTGGCAAGTAAGGCAACAGGCTACCCTTTGGCCTTTGTGGCTGCCAAGCTGGGTGTTGGTTACGGCCTCCACCAACTGAAGAATTCGGTAACGCAAACCACCACCGCCTGCTTCGAACCTGCGATGGACTACGTTGTGGTTAAGATTCCTCGCTGGGACTTGAATAAGTTTCACGGAGTAAATCGCGAAATTGGTTCGTCCATGAAGAGCGTGGGAGAAGTTATGGCCATTGGCAGATCGTTTGAGGAGGCCATACAGAAAGGTCTCCGCATGGTTGGCCAAGGCATGCATGGCCTTGTGGGCAACATTAAGCTCAACTTCGAAAATTTGGAGGAGGCCCTCACCCACCCGACCGACCAGCGCATTTTTGCAGTAGCCGAGGCGCTGGAGCAAGAATGGGAGATCGAAAAGATACACCAACTTACTAGAATTGACTCTTGGTTTTTGGAGAAACTTGCCAATATCATCTTCTTTAAGCATCAGCTAGAGCAAATTAGCAGCCTTGAATCGATTAACCGAGAAACGATGCTCGAGGCCAAGCAAAAAGGGTTCTCCGATTTTCAGCTGGCACGGTTTCTTTTCAACCCTTCACCAGCAGAGATCGAAACAGTTCAGCTTAAAGTACGAAACCACCGGAAAAAGTTGGGAGTAATTCCAGTAGTGAAGCAAATTGACACCCTCGCCGCTGAATACCCATCGCAAACGGCCTACCAATACATTACCTACCACGGAACCGAAAACGATTTGCAGGAGCAACGGTCGGGAAAATCGGTAATTGTTTTGGGCTCTGGAGCCTACCGCATAGGCAGCTCGGTGGAGTTCGACTGGTGCACGGTAAGTGCGGTAAGCCAAATTCGAAAGAATGGCTACCGTTCAATAATGATAAACTACAACCCCGAAACGGTAAGCACCGACTACGATATGTGCGACAGCCTCTACTTCGACGAGCTCACCTTTGAGCGCGTTCTCGACATTGTGGAGATGGAAAATCCAATAGGAGTAGTGGTATCGGTGGGCGGGCAAATTCCCAACAATCTTGCCATGCGGCTTCACCTAGCCGGGGTAAAGATTCTGGGCACCTCGCCCGAGTCCATCGATAAGGCCGAGGATAGGAAGAAGTTCTCCGGCATGCTCGACAGGCTATCAATCGACCAACCCCGCTGGAGTGAGCTTTCCAGCTTTGAGGAGATTGAAAAATTTGTGGCAGAGGTTGGCTATCCCGTCCTCATTCGTCCCTCCTACGTGCTTTCGGGGTCAGCCATGAATGTGGTATCCAACGCTGGCGAGCTTCGCGGGTTCTTAACCCTCGCCGCCAACGTATCGAAAACCCATCCAGTGGTGGTAAGCGAATTTATTGAAGGAGCGAAGGAGATAGAATACGATGCGGTTGCCAACAATGGAGAGGTGATGTTTGATGCCATATCGGAGCATGTGGAGTTTGCCGGCGTTCACTCCGGCGATGCCACGCTGGTATTCCCGCCGCAAAAACTCTACTTCGAAACCATCCGTCGCATTCGAAAAATTGCCCGTGAGATTGCCCACGAGCTACAAATCACGGGGCCATTCAACATGCAGCTGTTGGCACGCAACAACGAAATCAAAGTAATAGAGTGCAACTTGCGAGCCAGTCGTAGCTTTCCGTTTGTATCGAAGGTGCTGGGCTACGACTTTATATCTGGTGCCATGGATTATATGCTGGGGCGGCTGCCCGCCTCACTTCCACCCTCCATGTTCGAGATTGATCATGTTGGCATTAAGGCCTCGCAGTTCAGCTTTAGCCGGTTGTCGAAGGCCGATCCGGTGCTGGGAGTCGACATGGCCTCCACCGGTGAAGTGGGATGCATTGGCACCGACTTCGACGACGCTCTGCTCAAGGCCATGATGAGCATTGGCTACCGCATTCCACAAAAAACCATTCTGGTTTCGTCGGGACCGATTCGCTCCAAAATTGCGCTATTGGCACCGTTATCGCAGCTGGCGGAAAGTGGCTACACCATTTATGCAACAAAGGGCACAGCCAGATTTTTAAACGACAATGGCATTGAGTCCATTCCGGTGGGTTGGCCCGATGAGCAGGAGCAGCCAAACAGCCTCGACTTAATTAAGCAGCGGACGGTGGAACTGGTGATCAACATTCCCAAGAACCTTTCGTCGGAGGAGCTAGATAACGATTACACCATTCGCCGGGCGGCCATCGATTACAATGTGCCGCTCATTACCAACGCCCGTCTTGGTGCAGCATTTCTCTACGCTTTTCACCGGAAAAGCATTGACGATTTGGGCATAAACAGCTGGAGCGAGTTTGTATAAATTTTCAAATATTTTTAGTTGCTTCATGGTTGCTATTTAATATTATTTCTAACTTCATGTTTTAATTATAAAAACCTGAAGCATGTCATCTCCAAAACAAACAATCTATCTAATCCTAACCATTGTTTTTATATCACTAAATATTAACTACAGCTATGCACAGCCACCTCTTCCCATGAAGTGGGGCAAGGTAAGTAAGCAAGATTTGGAGATGAAAACTTATGCGCCAGACACCAGTGCAAAAGCGATAATTCTTTGCGATTACGGCCAAATATTTTTCTACCCAACAGCGCCAGTGGAGCATCCTGACCCTTCGTTAGAGAAAGTTTTCCATCGAAGAATAAAGATTTTAAGCCCTGAAGCCGTCGACCTTGGTGATATAGTTATAAGGTTAAGAAAGCATGAGCATTTCAGAGAATACATTTCTGAGATCAAAGTTGAATCGTTCAACATAGATGAAAATGGGAAGGTTGTAACTTCTGTGGCTAAGTCAGGTGATTTTCATATGGTTGACGTTAATGACCACTTGAGGGAAATGAGAGTAGCCTGCCCTAATGTTAAGGTCGGAACCATTATTGAATATTACTACAGAATATTAACTGACTATAACGTCTCTTTGATCGACTGGAACTTTGAAAATTCGCTACCCACTCTTCACAGTGAATTTAGAGCAAACATCCATGAAGCCTTTAAGGTTAATGTAATTCAGCGTGGAATGCGCTTGCTTCAGAAGTATGGGTCTACACCCACAAACATTTGGTCATTAGATTCACTTCCGGCGCTCACCGAGGAGCCCTACAGCGCTGCATTTAATGACTATGCCGATCATGTGATATTGCAAACTGCGGGAGTTTATAAGGACTATACCCGTGAAATGGAGACTGACAAAAAGGGGTATTCCTCATACCTCCAAACGTGGGGAGAGTTATCAAAAAAACTTATTGAAGACCATTATGACGACTACTTTAAGCTGGGGTATACATTTCAAGGAATTATTGATTCGCTTACAGCGGGATCGACTACCAATGAAGAAAAGGTTGAAAAAATCTACCAATATGTTACAACTAACTTCAAGTGGAATAACACCTACTCATATTCGTCAACAGAAACTCTTCCAGAACTACTAGAGAGTCACACCGGCAGCAGTGGAACAATCAACCTACTTTTGGATATCATGCTAAAGCAGGCAGGGCTTGACTGTAACCCGGCCATCCTAAAGTTGAAAGAAGATGGGAAGATTAGCAAGATATACCCCGTATTGAGTGAATTTACAGATATGGTTGTTGCCGTTAACCTTGCGGGAAAAACACTTTTCGTAGACGGCACCGACCCCTTCAGACCTTATGATCTGCCCAACATAAACATACTAAACACCTCTGCCCTTATAATCAAATCGGATACGCCAATATGGGAGGATATTGTTCCACCATCCAATGCAAAACAGAAGCAGGACGTCGTAACCGAAATATCCCTTGGTGGTGAAATAAAAAAAATGACCATTCAAATTAGCAAATCAGGTTACAAGGCAGCTGGAGCAAGAGTGGACATTAGCAAACTTCCAAAATTGGAAGATTATTTAAATCAAGAAATGTTGGTTGACCAAGCATACTGGGTGCTTGACAGTGTAATTTGCAACGATCTAAAAAACATTGATAAACCTTTACGCATTAGAGCATTCTATCACTCTGACGATAAGCTAATGGCATCAGGTATTAGCTACGAAAAGCCATTTATTGATGTATCTAACAAATTCGACCCTTTCGTAAGACAAGTTAGGGTTTTGCCAGTCGATTTGCTTGTTCCGAGCGAACTAACTGAAGTGTGCGTTATAAAGTTCCCAGAAGGGTATTCAATTAAGGAGTCTCCAACTCCATCAACCGTCCTACTGCCAAATAGGAAGGGTGTATTTATCACGAACTACTTTAACAATGGGAACGAGGTAACTGCCCAGCGCACCTTCGTAATTAGTAACCCATTCTTTATGCCGGAGGAATATACGGGCCTCAAAAATATTTTTGACAGCTTCGTAAGCTCCTCAAAGGCAATGGTGATGGTTGGAAAATAGAGCTATCGTAGAAAATTGATATTAAAGAATGTCAGATTGAGGTGATTCAGTTTAGAGTTACCTTATCTGGCATTTCTTCTATTAATGGGATAAGCAGTTTCTAATAAATCCTTGGCTGAAACTTACGTTCGGTAGGAATTTTCGTTCAAATAAATTGAGGAAGAATACTTCAGTGGTGAACAAAAAATAAGGATGCCTTTGTGGCATCCTCACCAAAATTTCACTAGAAACCTGATTATTCCTGAACTTCGGAGGCAAGTTCCTTGTAAATATATGCCTTAACTCCAAGCATAATTGGAATAAGAACAATGATATATACGTAATTAAAATATGGAATGATTAATGGAATTGCAAGAACCAAGTTGGCAAAAAACATGGTCCACTTATTTCCATAGGTCAACTTATTGCTGAGCTTAATAGCTTCAGAGGCACCCTTACCCTTGTCAACAACAAGAAGGGTTGCTAAGCTGTAAGCAATCGAAAGGACTATAGCTGGAATGATCATAAAAAACATTGCCGGAAGAAGAATGATGAACAGAAGACCCTGAACAAGGAAATACTCACCCATAAACTTCAAATACTTCTTATCGAAAATTTCGAGTGGCGAGATAATTTGTCCTCGGCTTAATGCAGCTGGCAACGTGGCAATAGCAATAGTTGTGCCCACATTAAGGTATGGAATCCAAATCGTTAGGATCCAAAGGATAAGGCAACCGAGAAGTGAGAAGAAATTTTTCAAACCAATGCTGAATCCATTCGAAAGGATGTCTCCAAAAGCAAGTTTCTTTTCCATAAAATTAAGTTTTAGGGTTAATCGTTAGTAATGCTGAAATTTAAAAATAAAGGAGTCTTTCATCATGCCAAAATGAAGTTCGTAAGGAATTATTTAGCAATCGGTAGAAGTTACCGGATTTACGCTCAATTAATTGAACCATATTATATTTAAGCCGCAACGGGAAACATTGGATAATAGTCCAAGCTTAATTTCTCAGTAAACGCTACAAAGAATCTCCTACAAAGTTGCTTCTTCCTTGCCAAAACTATAACTTGCCCACCATTACCGAAAAACTTTTGCTATGATTGGAAAAAAAATAGCCTTTACACTACTCGCAGGAGCAGCGCTGGCAGGCTGTAACCAGCCCACAAAAACGAGCACCGATGTTATCGGGAAGCCCGACATAAAGTTAACCTCCAAGTATATGACCCCGGAGGTGCTGTGGTCCTTTGGTCGCCTTGGCGACGTTCAAGTATCACCCGACGGAAAGCAGATCGTTTACTCCGTATCTTACTACAGCATTCCAGAGAACAAAGGGAATGCCGAGCTCTACATTATGAACGTGGATGGCACGGGCAAAAAGCAACTCACCACCACACCCCACAGTGAGTTCAACCCCATATGGACACCCGACAGCAAGAAAATCCTCTTCCTATACGCTGATGGTGATAACCCAGAAGTTTACTCCATCAACCCAGACGGAAGCGACAGAACCCAGCTTACCAACTGGAACAAGGCCATTACCAACATGCTCATAAGCCCAGATGGTAACAAGTTGATGGTTACCATCGATACCAAGGTGGACAAGAGCACCAGCGACATCTTCCCCGACCTGGACAAGAGCGACGGGAAAATTATCACCGACCTGATGTACCGCCACTGGGATACTTGGGAAGATGGAAGCTACCAGCACGTATGCTATGCCGACTTCAACAATGGTAAACCATCGGAGCCTATTGACATTATGCCTGGTGAACCATGGGATTCCCCACTTGCCCCATTTGGCGATGCTTCGGAAATTACCTGGAGCCCCGACAGCAAAACCATTGCCTACACCTGCAAAAAGTTGAAGGGAAAAGCCTACACCTTTTCCACCAATTCTGATATCTACCTCTACAACCTCGACACCAAGCAAACCAAGGATATTACCGAAGGTATGATGGGCTACGATCGCGTTCCAGTTTACTCCCCCGATGGCAAGAAAATCTACTGGCTAAGCATGGCACGTGCAGGCTTTGAATCTGACCGTGAACGACTCTTCTGCATGGACCTCGCTACCGGAGAAAAAAAGGAAGTGCTTCCCAACTTCGACTACAGCCCATCGAGCCTCAACTTTACCGCCGATGGCAAGTTGCTCTACTTTGTGGTTGGCATAAATGAGACCTATCAGGTATACTGCCTCAACATAGAGACCAATGAACTTAAGCCAGTTACCAAAGGATGGCACGACTACCATAGCGTGACTGTAGCCGGCAACAAGCTAATCGGAAGCTACGTTTCGATTGTAAAACCTGCCGAAATTTATAGCATCGACACTGCAACAGGTAACGATACTGAGCTCAGCTTTATCAACAAGGATCTGCTCGACAAACTTACCATGCCAACGGTTACCCAGCGGATGATAAAAACCACCGACGGCAAGCTAATGCCAACCTGGGTAATCCTGCCTCCCGACTTCGACAGCACAAAGAAATACCCAACTCTCCTCTACTGCGAAGGCGGCCCACAAAGCGCCGTTAGCCAGTTCTGGAGCTATCGTTGGAACTTCAGCATTATGGCAAGTAACGGTTACGTGGTTGTTGCCCCAAGCCGCCGAGGTGTTGTAACGCTCGGTCAAGACTGGACCGACCAAATTAGCAAGCACCATGGCGATCAGGAGATGAAAGACCTCCTCAGCGCCATCGATGAGGTGAAGAAAGAACCTTGGGTTGATGCCAACAACCTTGGCGCCATTGGAGCATCCTATGGAGGATACACCGTATACTGGCTTGCTGGTCACCACAACAAGCGGTTCAAAGCCTTTATTTCGCATTGTGGCGTTTTCAACTCGGTAATGGAGTATATGACCACCGACGAAATGTTTTTCGATAATTGGGAAAATGGCGGCGCTCCATGGGAAACCAACAATAAGGTGGCCATGAGGAGCTATGCCCAAAGTCCTCATCTATTTGTGAAGAACTGGGATACCCCAATCTTGATAATTGAAGGTGGTCACGACTTCCGGATTCCTTACACACAAGGGATGGCCGCCTTTAACTCTGCACAGATGTTGGGGGTACCAAGCAAGTTCCTTTTCTTCCCAAGCGAAAGTCACTGGGTGCTTAAACCTCAAAACGGCATTCTGTGGCAGCGTGAATTCTTCGGCTGGCTCGACCAATGGTTGAAGCCCAAGAAGTAGGATAGTTTAGCCCTATAAGTAAAGCGGGTTTTGGATATGCAATGCATTCCAAAACCCGCTTCTTATTTGATATAGTAATTGCTTAAGGTAAGACCTACCAGCGCCTTCTTGGTGCCCCACTACCCTGAGCACTATAGTGCTTGCGACCGGGTTGTTCGGAACGTTCGTTGCTGCCCGAGGTAGAGTGACGAAACGTTTTTCTAGGTGGTTGCGGATGGCGAGAGGTAGACGCAACAACACCAGTCATTGGATAGGGATGGTTGCTTACTACCGGTATGGATTTGGAGATAAGCTTCTCTATATCCTTCAGAAATGCTTTTTCCTCCGCATCACAAAACGATAGGGCAACACCCTCGTGACCGGCACGACCTGTTCGGCCAATACGGTGAACGTAAGTTTCGGAAACGTTGGGCATTTCAAAGTTGATAACGTGCGATAGCTCGTCGATGTCGATGCCGCGAGCGGCAATATCGGTGGCAGCCAAAACACGAATCTTGTGCGTCTTAAACTTCTCAAGCGCCGACTGGCGTGCATTCTGCGACTTGTTGCCGTGAATGGCCTCTGCCAATACCCCATTCTTATTCAGCAGGCGAACAACCTTATCGGCGCCGTGCTTGGTGCGGGTAAATACGAGTGCTGTCTCAATAACGTTATCGCGGAGCAGATGCAGCAGCAGCCCATTCTTGTTTTCTTTGTCGACAAAGTAAACCGACTGGTCTATAATATCGGCAGTGGATGCTGCAGGAGTTACCTCAACCCTTGCCGGATCGGTAAGAATTGTTGAAGCTAACTTCGTAATTTCAGGCGGCATGGTTGCCGAGAAAAAGAGCGTTTGGCGTTGCTTAGGGATGATGGCAATGATGCGCTTCACGTCGTGAATAAAGCCCATGTCCAGCATTCGGTCGGCCTCATCGAGCACAAAAAACTTGATGGAGTTCAGGTGAATAAACCCTTGGTTAACCAAGTCGAGCAATCGACCAGGCGTTGCGATAAGAATATCAACTCCACGTTGAAGAGCGGCAGTTTGTGGTCGTTGCGCCACGCCTCCAAACACCACGGTGTGCCTCAATCCGGCATTCTTGCCATAGGCTTCAAAGCTCTCACCAATTTGGATGGCAAGCTCGCGTGTTGGGGTAATTATCAATGCTTTAATGCGTCGGTTGCCCGATTCTACCATTCGGTTTTGAACCAGCTGCTGAATTATGGGGATAGCGAATGCCGCCGTTTTACCTGTTCCAGTTTGGGCGCAACCTATTAAGTCTCTGCCTTGCAATACAATGGGAATGGCTTTTTCTTGGATGGGTGTTGGGGTGATGTAACCTTCGGCCTTCAGGGCCTTTTGGATTGGCTCTATCAAGCCTAAATTTTCAAATGACATAAATTACTGTTAAAAGGCTTGCCGAATTTGTTTGGGAAATAAGGAACCTTTGATTTAAATTAACTACAAAGGAACCCATAAAAAACGGATAATGTTCGCTCCTTGCCCGCTTATTTTACCAAAAGCCACAATTCATTGGCTAGAATGCAAACAAGAAAGCTAAGCAGCAATAGACTTTCAACCGTTCTCCTCGTTCTGTTATTAATGTTCGCAAAATAGGACGTTTTGAACTATTACGCCCACAATTGCACACCATCAGCCAGCCTTTTTGGGTAAAACGTCCCCTCTACCAAAAAGGATTTACCATGCCTCTGCCTTTAATTAGGGTGTAGCTATTGAGCACCACGTACGATACCACCAAGTTGATGGCCGAAATAATGCCAGCAAAGATGAAGAGTGCTGCAAACATACCCACGTACTTGTTGATGACTCCGCCGTAGGTTTCCAACTTCACGTAGCTCCACCAGTGGCCAAAGTAGTGGCTGATGCCGGAAACTTCAAGCAGCATGATAGCTAGGTTGAGAAGGAGGAAGAAGATGATCAACGAAATGAGTCCGCCAAGCGCACCCTTAATGTCGGATGGGCTAAGCTCCATGTGGGAAGCAACGCACACGCTCACATAGAGGAATATCCAAAAAAGGTAGCTGCTAAAGTTGGCAGGGTTGAACAGCAATTTAAGCGTTACCCCCGTGGTGACTTTTAGCGACCCCATTATGGTCGCAAAGTGGCCGTGTGCTGCACTCGCTACCACCCTGCTCTGCGTATCGATGCCCGATAGCACCTCCCGCGCATTGGGAACAAGGTAATAGAGCGAAGCATAAATTACAATGGCACCAAGAATAATGGGGCCAACGCCAATAAAGAAGTTGCCAATGCGCTGATAGGTGCTCGAGCGGTCGTAGGAGTGATTAACGTAGCCAATGGTTCCGTCGGTGGAGTTTGGGTTGTAAAGCTTAATCTCCACAATTCGGTGGCGAAAAATAATGCAGAAGAGCGCATGTCCCAGCTCGTGCACCGGAGTGCCCAACCATCCGGTTATGCCAATATCCAACTTAGGACCAGCAGTCTTGGCATAGGTAGTTCGAGTAAACCGTGCCAGCAGGTAGAGAATAAGCCCAAAAACAAATAGCACGCCAAGTATCCAAATCAGCTGGCTGGCCGTAACTAGTGCCACCGCCTTCAGAAAATCGAGAAGAGAGTTTAATTCGCCCATAGGTAATGATAGGGGGGCAAGTTAAGCAAAAGAGCATTTAGCCATTCTACTTTGTGGAATAATTAGTAAACAGAGTTAATCACAAATTTGGAGCAGCATAACTATAAAACTACCTCGAAGCGGAGCTATCGAAGTATCAAAATGAAATTCATTGTATTTTCGATGCAAGCATAGGAGCATAAAACTCAAGTATCCCGATACGCTCCGCTATCGGGATTCGTTCAACTTACAAAGTTCAATTCACTACGTTCTTGAACTTTGAGTTTCACGAAAAAACCGCCGAGGAAAATATCCCCCAGCGGCACTATTTCCTTATAAAAAATACTACATCTGAGGCTCAGAAGGCTCATCGGCCTGTGCAACCTCCGGGGCGGCAGCCTCTGCAACCTCCTCTGCATAGTGGTAGTAGAGTGCAAGTAATGCCGAAATCATAAGCGCAGTAATAAATCCACCAAAAACTAAATTAATGGCAAATTTTATGACTATGCCCACAAAGGGTATAATCGCAAGACCCATTCCAACTAGACCAAGCACAATGGCAACCACAATTATGGCAAGAGATGCCAAGAGAACGATGCCAAAAAGTTTAAGTGCGCGCAGCCAGTCTATATGCTTCACGCTAAATTCCAGAGCCGAGGCGAGGGAATGGTTGCCAACCATCATGGCTGGAATCACCAGCGTTAAACGAAACATGGCAATAGTGAGGAAGAGACCTGCAAAGAAGGTCAACCAACCGGATACATAAGCCAAAAGGAAGGAGATAATAACGCCCACGATAAATGCCAAATAAATAAGAATGGTGACACCTAGAAGCGTAAAAACCCTGTTGTTGAACGATTTTCCAAAAAGTTCTCCAAAGTCGGCTTGGCCTGTATTTATTTGGGAATCGGTAATATTTATGCTGAAGTAGATATTCCATGCCCCTACCACAAAGGCTATTAGGACAAATAAAATAAAGGTTAGAATAACCGATGGCACAAACATTTCGGACTGGAACAGGTAGAGATTATCCTTTATCGACTGAGGATTGGTAATCATCTGCATCAGCATATCGCTGGAGCCAAGCACCATTAGAAATAGTGCAGCTCCAATTGCGCCTAACACTAGGTTTGTAATTACAGACGCTCCGGTAACCTTCAGCCAGGTTTTCCCGGTTAGGTTAAAGATTGGGTCAAGAAGCCCCGCTTTAAAACTTCCACGATTAATTTCCATAGGTTTTAATATTTAGGTTGTTTAAAATTGCACTGTAGGGGAAAACATCACAGTTCTCACTATTCAATATTAGGAAAAAAAACAATAAGATAGAATAAACAGTCGGTAACCTACCTAAAACCTATTAGCTCCTCCCTTCTTCAAACTCTTAACCTAAATTTAAACCCTTTAAGCTAGCCTTGCAGGAATGGTTTGCCCGAATACCACTATATTTATGCAAAATATGATTGACGACCTCACACCTCCTCAATCACATTCAATAGAAACACTTAATTGTAAATTCAATAATAGCAGCGAAGCCATGAGATACGCCCTTTTAGTTCTAAGCCTTTTCTTATCGACTCTTTCACTAAACCTGCAAGCCCAATCGGATAAAAGCACTACGGCCAGCTGGGATAAGCTGCCCTTCGACCGCTTGCTGAAGCCGGCAGGCGACCTCATTGTACTGGGCGATACCACCAAGGAGAGCCATGCTCTCGACTGCGCCCTCTCACCCGATGGCCGCTGGTTGGCAGTGGAGGAGCGGTATAGCGTGAGCTTCATTAGCACGGATCAAAACAGGGTGGCGTTTACCCTGCCGCTCGATAAAATTTCAGGATTGAAAAGGGCAATGAGTGTTTACTCCGGTATTTGCTGGTACCAGAATGATAATGAAAACTTCGTGCTATTCAGCGCATCCAAAGGGTATGAGGAATCCTACGTTGTTCGGCTAAAGTGGGACGGAACAGCGGCAACAGTCTCCAAGGTATTTACCTACAAGCCTGTGTCTCCTGCCGAGCTGGCCCTACCCAACGAGCTGCTGGTTAGCAGTGAATTGGGTCACGATTACCTTTACGTGGTGCTCAATGGAAACAACCAGCTGCTGAAGCAGGATTTACAAACCGGCGACACCGTTTGGGTAAAGAATACGGGGGTGGCTCCCTATGGTATTGCTTTTGCTCATGGAAAAATATACGTAACCAACTGGGCCGGAAGAGTTCCCGAATACAACGACAACAATGTGGCTGGAGTTCCCTGGGGATTGGCCCGCATCGACACGGCAACGGCTGGCTGCCGCGAGGGAAGCATAAGCGTGTTCGACCCAGCTACAGGAATGCTACTTAAGGAGATTGTGGTTGGCCTTCATCCCAACAAAATTGTGGCTAGTCCCGACGAAAACCATCTCTACCTTACCAACTCCAACAGCGACATGGTAAGCGTTATCGATGCCAAAACCGACGAGGTTTCCGAAACCATCTCGCTTCGCCTGCAGCCCGACATTAACCACTACTTTGGCGATACTCCAAACAGCCTTGCCGCAACCGCCGATGGAAAAACCCTCTTTGTGGCAAACGGTATTGATAACGCCGTTGCCGTGGTTGCTCTTGGAAAGAGAGCTTCGACCAGTGGTAAAGGCATGCTGAGCAGCGTAACAGGATTTATTCCCACCGCCGCTTACCCTTCATCCATAAGCATTTTAAACAACAAGGTGCTCTACGTTACCAACCTCGAATCGTTTGGGGCAAACCGTCCATACGGATTTGGACCAGACCACAGACGGGTTTTCAACTCACACCACATGTTGGCCTCGCTGTCGGTTATTGCCATTCCCGGCAAGAAGCAGCTAGCAGACTACACGCAAACGGTAATTGCCGCCAACCAGCTGGCACGGCTAAAGGAGGCAGAGCTACCTGCCCGCCAAGGCGCGGAGCCAAAGCCTGTGCCGGATCGAATTGGAGAACCCTCGGTGTTTAAGCACGTGCTCTACATCATTAAGGAAAATAGAACCTACGACCAAGTTTTGGGCGACGTGGCCGCCGGAGATGGCGACAGCTCGCTCTGCGTTTTCGGGAAGAAGGTTACGCCCAACATCCACAAGCTGGTAGGCGAGTTTCAGCTGATGGACAACTTCTTTGTATCGGGCAAGTGCTCAGCAGAGGGTCACAGCTGGACGGACGCCTCCATTGTTACCGACTACGTTGAAAAGAACGTACGCGCCTGGTTCCGCAGCTACCCCCACGTGCTCTACGATGCGCTGGTATACCCCTCCTCTGGTTTCATTTGGGACAACGCACGCCGTCACGGTGTAAGCGTAAGAATATATGGAGAAGCTGCTATTCCAGAGTTTAACGACTCGCTCACTTGGAGCGATGTTTACTCCGGATTTCTCAAGGGTGAGTCCTTCCATTTTACAAACAAAACCACGCTGAATACGGTCGCCGAGGTGCTATCGCCAACTTATCCCGGCTACGATGGGCACAAGATTCCAGATATTCTAAGGGCAAAGACCTTTATTGATGAGCTAAAGCACTACGAATCGTTGGAAGGTGATTCGCTACCACAGCTCATGGTGATGGCGCTTCCCAACGACCACACCTCGGGTACCCGTCCCGGCTTTCCTACCCCACGTGCCATGGTGGCCGATAACGACCTTGCCCTAGGCCAAATTATGGAGGCACTCTCCCATAGCCGCTTCTGGAAAAATACGGTAGTGTTTGTGGTTGAAGACGATTCGCAGGACGGATGGGACCACGTTTCGTCCTACCGAACATCGGCCATGGTAATAAGCCCCTACTCTCGAATACCGGAGACCATACACGCGCCCTATAACCAACCGTCGATGGTGCGCACCATTGAGCAAATTCTTGGCCTACCGCCCATGAACATTCAGGATGCCATTGCCACTCCCATGTTTGGCTGCTTTACAGCCAAGCCCAACTTTGCACCCTACACTGCGGTAAGCAACCAAACACCGCTGGATGAGATGAACCCCTCACTATCGGAGCTCACGGGCAAGAAGCTGCACTTTGCCAAGCTCAGCCTCGAACCACAATTCGATGGCATCGACTCCGGCAACGACGAGCTCTTCAACCGCATTATTTGGTTCTCCACCATGGGTAACATTCCTTACCCGTCGAAATACGTTAGCGGAGAGGAGGAGTGAGTGGTGAGTGAAAAATAAGACCGAAGTTGTTAATGCCCAAATAATGTTGACAAGTTGTCCTCATAGCCAGCGGTTATTGAGGATGCAACCAAATTGACATCTTTGCATTATTGACTAAAGCATTTCGAAAACCATAATGACAGAAATCGAACTTATCGATAGAATAAAAACTAATCCTGAGAATTTTTCAGAACTTTTTAAACTATTCTACAAATCGATTTTTGGCTATATACTTCGCAGAACAGGCAACTTTGACGATACTGCAGACATTGCTGCGGACACGTTTCTCAAAGCATTTACTCATATTAACCACTTCGACTACAGAGGTATTTCAATAAAGGTATGGCTATACCGCATTGCGACTAACGAAGTGAACTTGTATTTCCGCCAACAGCACAAGCACAACTCGGTTTTTGATAAAATCGATTTTGAAAACAGAGCGCTGTTCAAAAATTATCTGCTTCAAGACAAAGAAGAGTTAGAAATAGAACTCCAAAAGCACGAACAATTTTTAGCAGTTCTCAAGGCTCTACAAATGTTACCTATCAAATACCAGAATGTTATTTCTCTTCGATACTTTGAAGGCAGGACAATAAAGAAATTGCGGAGATTTTAAACCTTAACGAAGGAACGTTAAAATCTCTTCTTTCAAGAGGTTTGGAGAAACTTCGTAAAGGGTGCAACCAATCTTAACCCTTTGCATTATTGATAATGAAAATGAAAAATTTTGAGGAACAATTGGCTCAAATGTCAAAACCTGAAATTTCTAACCTTAAACATCAGGATATGCTCGCCAATGCCATAACGAACGCAAAAGATAAATCGGTTTTAAGCTGGTGGTGGATTAGTATCCCCCTTTACATTATTGCAGCTCTATTAATGAAAACCTTGTTTATGCACCATACCACGGTAATTACAGGTATTCACGAGTTGACTAGCAAAAGCAAATACATATCACTATTGTTATTCCTTGTGTTGCCAGCAATAATCACTATTCTAAACTTTACAAGTATAAGACGGATTTATTATTTACTGGGCAGCCCTAAAACATTCAAATTCATACAAGTAGTTTGGTTCAATATTCTAATGATAATTCTTTCAGTATTGGTCCTAATCGTTTATTCACTCTAAAAAACGGCAATATGAATTTCCCTTGGTTCAAGCGCATCGGCATATTTTTTATCCCAACAAGCTTCGTTGGGTGGTTAATCTTAGCAGCGGGACTAGCTTATGCAGTTTACGCTTTCATAGATATCGACTGCAGGTCACATTCCGTAAGCGACACATTGATAAATTTTGTTTTCAAACTTCTCATAATCGGTGCTATTTACTCACTCATCGCCTTCCTAACAGCGGGTCGCCAAAATAAACACGCGATAAATCACGAGTAGGAATAAATCAGCGACGAACACGTCATACGCAAAGCCACATTGATCACACATCTCCCTCAATCCGCATAGGGGCGAAATGTTGGTAGCCATGGTCACGCGATGCACGCTAGCATAGTGTTCAATGTGGATAGCCTACCATGCACTGCAACCACCGAAAGGAATAAGCTGCTCCACCATTCTCAAAACCTGTCCGGCCTCTGCCGGATTCTCAAAATTTTCAAATTATTTTTGCACCACAACCACAAAAAGAGGTTAAATGAACCTGCCCCCCACAGCCTATATTTAGCTAACCCCTTCGCTTCCAACAGAAAATAATTTTCTATTTCCAAAAAAGAGGGTAAACCCACACACAAAATTTCTGTTTCTTCCTACCTTTAGCAAGCGTATTGCTCATATGAATTAACAAGGAGGTTACTCTGAGGTTGTAATTTACTAACCAATACTTATTCTTTAATCTTAAACGGATTGTCCATGGCAAATCAAATTTATCAGGTTCAAGTAACTCTAAAAGATTCAAAACCTAAAATATGGAGGCGGTTGCTAATACCGTCGGACATGTTGTTGGCCGATCTTCACAAGGTAATTCAAACCAGCATGGGGTGGACGAACTCTCACCTCCATCAGTTCATTAAGGATAAAAAATTCTACGAAGTTAGGCAACCTGACGATGATTTTTGGAATGACTTTAAAAGTATTGATTACAAAAAGAAGAAAATCCGCGTGTCCGATCTACTACCGGCAGAAAAGGAGACGATGATTTACGAATACGACTTTGGCGATGGGTGGGAACATGTGATTACGCTGGAGAAGATTCTTCCCATGGAGGAAGGCCGGAAATACCCAACCTGCGTGGCAGGAAAAATGGCTTGTCCGCCGGAGGATTGTGGTGGGGTGTGGGGCTATGCAGAAATGTTGAAAACCATTCAGCAGCCGGAGCATGAGGATTACAACGATACGATCGAATGGCTTGGAGAAGATTTTGAACCTGAATATTTTAATATCGACGAGATAAATGATTTTCTTGGGGAAAAAAATTACGGTTGCATCTCCTTTTAGAATAAGTCTCTCATTTGGAACACTACACCTTTCCCATTTCATGAGCTTATACCCCCATGTAGAGCCGCAAGATTTTGCGGCTCTACATGCATCACAAAATGCGTTCAACCGTATGCAGCGACGAAATATTTTTCGCCCCTACTCACTTTTCCTGAAGAGGTTGTATGTTAATAGCTATGGGCGCCAGCCCATGGAATAAT
>Ga0307375_10000787_pt1 | contig 37402 bp, 48 predicted proteins | sample TR1MG_FD_202531 | JGI IMG/M metagenome (GOLD analysis project Ga0307375, IMG submission 202531) | Soil microbial communities from Risofladan, Vaasa, Finland - TR-1 | ecosystem: Environmental > Terrestrial > Soil > Coastal area > Acid sulfate soil | place: Finland: Risofladan, Vaasa | collected... | reverse complement strand
CAGGTGCACACACATCATCGGAAAGCCGATGATACCAGCAATAGAATTGTGTGAGTTCCCTTTTACGTTAGCCGGACGCAACATCTATGAAGTCTACTATTATAACAAAGATGGTGAAATTGATTCGGAACGTGACAAAGATTCGGTATTTAACATGGGAGTTGAAAAGACGTGATCGACATAGAAGAAATAAAAAAGCAAATAGAACTTATTGAAGGAATGGGTTTTGTTGTCATGGACATAATTCTGCCGATTGCTGAAAGAGAATATATGTTACGATATTCTGATTTATCTTCGGCTTCTATTGGCATTATGTTTTCATCATATCTTGATGAAGATGACTACAAGCTCAATCTATCATGGTTTCACATAGCAAGGAAAAATCCCGATGCAGTTTGATTTCAAAACACAACCGTATGCACATCAACTTGCACAGTTTGAACGGCACAAAGACGCAGAGCACTTTGCCTTGTTTAATGACATGGGCACAGGTAAAACAAAGATTGTGATTGACATTGCTGCGTACAAATACGTTCACGGCTTGATTGACGCAGTGCTTATCATTGCGCCGAACCACGTACATGAGCAGTGGATCAAAGAGCAGTTCCCGTTGCACTGCAGCGTGATCTATCGACATGTGACATGGAGCGCGTCACGGTACAGCACGAAGCATTGGCGTGAATACTGGAACGACTTCTGTTCCGAACCTATGCCATTCCTGAAGGTGTTTTCGGTGAACGTTGAAGCGTTTCAGTCGAACAGCGTTGTACCTTTCATTGCTGAATACGTCCAGACAAATAGAACGTTCATTGTAATAGATGAAGCAACGCGAATAAAGCATCACACAGCGAAGAGGACGAAGGTAATACACAAACTCAACAAGTACGGACAACGTGCAATTCTCACCGGCACACCGACAGCTAAGAGTCCATTTGACCTATGGTCAATGATGGAGTTCTTGCAAGCCAACTATTTTCAATGCAACTTTTTTGTGTTTCAGCACCGATATGGTGTGCTCATAAAAGGTGTCAACGGCCAAACAGGTGCGCAGTTCAATACACTGATAGATCAAAAGCAATTCAATCTTGTTAAATCTAAAATACAGTACATGAAAGAAGATCGTGGTGGGCAGTTGCAGCCGAACGACTATGAAGCACTTGCAGCTATCACAGGTACGTCAGAAAAGAACGTGCGTTTTATCGAAACACAGGAAACATTCACCCGATTCAAACGACTTGATGAATTGAAAGAGTTTATTGCAAAGGACGTATCTTCCGTTCGAAAGGAAGATTGCCTTGATTTACCGCCCAAAGTGTATGAAAAGATTTTTGTTGACATGACAAAAGAACAGAAGCAGGTATATAACGATCTGCGTAAAACGTATCTTGCACAGTATGCAGACAAAGAATTGACCGTGCAGAACAAGGTTTCGCTTACAACGCGCTTGATGCAGATAGTTGGTGGTTTTTTTCCTTATACCGGACAGGAAGAGCGTATTGATGGAAAGTTTCACTATATGGCAGACATTGCCAAAGCTGAACCGATCGGCAGTGCGAACACAAAGCTTCGCGCAATAATAGATGACATGGAAGAAACTTCAGAAGATACACAGTTGATTATCTGGGCGCACTTTGTCCCAGAGCTGAAAATGCTGTATGCTGAAATGTCAAAACTCTACACGTGCGCTCTGTACTACGGTGGAACGTCAAACAACGAACGAGAGAACATCAAACGTGATTTCATAGCTGGAAAATACCGTATCTTTATTGGCAACACGGCAACAGCCGGATTCGGTCTGAACCTGCAATGTTCGACGCTGCAGTATTTCTACTCAAATACGTTCATGACCGAAGAACGCCTACAGTCTGAAGATAGATCACACAGAATTGGCGTGAAAGGTACTGTTGTATACAAGGATATCATTATGAAAGGTACGATAGATGAACGCATATACGAGAACATTACGGCCGGTCGCAACCTGAACGATTATTTCAAAGACGTTTCAGTCAAAGAGCTTTTTGCAGAAATAGAAATGGAGGACGAAGATGCTCAGTAATCACCGGACAGATCCAGCGCGTGAAGAGGACGTGTTGCAGCTGATAAACGCTGTGCACCCTGAAAGTATTGAGACATCACTGTATGTCACAATGTCGGAGCGTGAACTTGTGAAGGATGCAACGCAGAAGATTCTGGACTACAAAAAGAAAATGAACGAACTATGGACGTATCTTGGTGGAAAAAATGCTGAAATAATTATGCTAAATGCTGAAATTGCACAACTGAATCAGCAAATGGCTTCCGCACCCCTGTATTTTGGTTTGGAATAGCAATGAAACAAATACAAATACCTTCGTCAAAGGGTATTCTGTACGCTGTTTCACCGTGTCCATTCTGTCACACGCTTCACCCGGATGAAATGGCGATTTTTAGCCGTCGGTTGAATATACAGCTTATTGCTTTCTATGTAAGCTGTTCATGCGGTGCACGCGGTCCTTCAGCTGAAACGGAACGGCTTGCAGTTTGTGCATGGAACAAAGGAACAGAAAAATGATTCAATTCTTGATTTCATTTTTGACAAGCAAGGTTGTAATAGGCTATATCGTCGGCTTGACTGCAATGTCATTTGCGAAAGAGCTTTCCATAAAACAACAGCTTGTGCCGTTCGTAATTGGTGCTGCTATAATAGTTCTCACATTCAATTTATAGGAGTAAAAGATGTCCGCATTGATCACACCATCGCTTGTTGGCTCTGTAGAGTGGAACATTAAATGTCCACCATCTTACAAGGAAAAAGCAAGACAGGATCTTGTCAATCAACTTTCACGGATATGGGACGATTCACCAAAGCCGGAAATACAACTTGGCAAGCAGTTTGAAGATGCAGTTTACGCAGCTGCGCAAAAAGGAAAACCGCACGATGGAAGCAAGTTTTTCAACGAAGTTGTCCAGATGTGCGAAGGTGCTATATTCCAGAAAAAGACAACTTCGTACGTCAAAATTGACGGCATTGAATATTGTCTGTATGGTAAAATTGATGCAGCGTTCCCTGAGTTTCTTATTGACATAAAGACAACGCGCAACTACCGTGGTGAAGATCATTACCTGTCAACAGTGCAACACAAGATGTACTGTTACAACGAACAAATCACAGAGTTTCACTATGTTGTCGTGGAGTTCGCAAAGACAGGGAACACCATTGTTGACGTGCACAACATTCCGTATTTCGTCGTGTCACGTGAATCGCTCAAGGAAGAGCTTATCACGCAGGTGAAAAACACGATAGGTTTCATATCAGACGACGAAGAGCTTTCGAGACTTTACAAAACAACGTTCGGTCTGTATTGAACGGAAAACAAAAGCGAACGCGCTACTTATCGCTTCAGCTCCAGATATTCTCTCTGAAAATGTCGAACTACGCCGACAGTTTCAGGAAGCGCACAAGGACGCACACAAAGCAGAGCGCAGATACATTGTAGACTATATTCGATCTGTATTCGGAAATAGTATTGCCGACGATGTTATGTCAGTTCCCGATTTTGATGAAAGATAACTTTTAATGGAGGTTCAAGAATGAGCGAAATTGTACCGGATTTCTTGGCAAACAATGCCGAGACAGACAAGGAAGAGGGTAAAGAGGATGCACTTGCAGAGCTGCAAAAATACATGGCGATGTTTGACACAGCGAACAACGCACTTGCACTTCTTACAGAGCGACTTGCAGAATGGAACAAACGCGCTAACTTGCTGCGTTTGACATTGATTCCCGCGTTGATGAACAAGTACGGCTTTGCCGAAGTCACGCTTGCAGATGGTCGAAAAGTTTCTGTGAAGCGTGGCGTACAGGTTTCTGTTCCTGAATTAACAGAAGCTGAGTTCTATCGCTTCCTTGCTGAACGAAATGAAACGGACATCATCAAGTTTACTGTTGCATTTGACCGGATGGAAGAAGAAAAACGGAAAGAACTTTTCTCTATGCTTAATCAACTCTCCGAACAGGGTGTCGATTATGAGACGAAAGAAGCAATACACGCTGCGACGCTGAAAAAGTACGTGACTGAACTTCTGGGGCTTGACGCAAGCGAAGAGGACCGGGAAAAAGGCATTGCAGCTGGATTGTACAAACGTGTAGAGGATCTTTCCGACATGCTAAAAATCTACATTTACAGCGAAGCGAAAGTTACCAATTCAAAAAAGAAACATGCAACTTTTTAATGTACGTTGTACATTGACAATTCAATAAGGAAAGAGGGTTACAAATGGGCAAGTTCAATGCAAGTGATGCTGCAGACGCAGCAAAGAAAGCTGAAGAGGCTTTTTCATTCCTGTCCGGTGATGACAAGGCAGATGGTTTTGAACAGATCAATACCGGAACAATGGCGATTCCGTTCATTCGAGTTCTGCAGAAGCTTTCACCGCAGCTTGACAAGAGAAAGCCGGAATATATCGCAGAAGCTGAAGAGGGAATGTTTTTCAACACAATCACGCACGAGGTTTACGGAAATGAAATTGAAGTTGTTGTTGGAAAGTTTGAACAGATTTTCATCGAATGGAGACCGGACCGTGGAGGATTTGCCGGGTATCACAGCCCAGAAAATGCAGAACGTCTTGCAGCAACAAGAGCTTTCGGACAGATGAAAACAGCGACCGGCAACATTCTGCAGGAAAACTACGTGTATATGGTGCTTGTTGCCGGACATGAAAAAGAGGGTATTTGTGTACTGTCACTTGCGTCAACAGCACTGAAGGTTGCACGTGAGTGGAATCGGCTCATGAGTACGCACGTCATGCCAAATGGACAGCGTGCACTGCCGTACTATCTCGTTTGGAAACTGGTTACAGAGTATCAAGAGAATGATAAAGGTACGTGGTACCGGCCACGTCCGATGTTCTCAAGGTACGTACAGGAACAGGAATATCTTGCCGTCAAAGACGAACGCAAGGCGCTTCCTGCACGACAGATTGACTATCGACAGCTTGAAGGTGCTTCCGAAGCGAACGACGCAGAGACACCATTCTAAGAACGTTTCTTCACCATAGCCGGGTTCAACCCGGCTTTCTCTTTCTCGTGATATCCTGTATTGTGAAGGAACATACTAAAAATGTCCGATGCTGAAAACACAAACGATGTTGAAACAGTTCTGCTTGCCGATTATATGCACCTGTTCCGTGGCAACACGCACAACTACGGACAGCATGAATACAATTTTGCTAAGTCGGGCAAGGAATCTGGTAAAAACAAAACTTTGACTGATAGGCTGATAACAGCCGAACAATACAAAGCACACCTATCCGGTAAAATGGGGCTGGGTGTAATACCAATCAATGAGCAAGGAAAGTGTAACTTCGGTGTTATAGACGTTGATGTTTATGACGCGGATTTAGATGCTTACATTTTTGCAATTGAGAAAAACAATTTCCCACTTATTCCGTTTCGTTCGAAGTCGGGCGGTTTGCATATATATCTGTTCCTGAAGCACGAGACAGAAGCGAAAACGGTTATCGAATTGCTTCAGTCAATGAGTAGTGTGTTAGCAATAGATCTATATGTGAAACGAAAGCTGAACAGGATACTCGAAATCTTTCCAAAGCAGTCAAAAGCAGGTGATGGGAAGATCGGCAATTGGATCAATCTACCATACTACAATGCAACCGAAACGCGACAATACGCGATGAAAGCCGGTAAAGCGTTATCGCTTGATGCAGCTCTTTCCTACATTCACGAGAAACAACTAACTGCAGATGAAGTGAAAGCCTTTCTTCGGAACTTGGCTTTTTCAGATGGTCCACCGTGCTTGCAAACAATATCGTTATTGAATATCATGGACAAAAACAGCGGACGCAATAACTTTTTATTCTCGTTTGGTGTGTATCTGAAGAAAAAAGATCCAGATTTCTGGGAACAACGTTTGTTTGAAATCAATGCAAACATGCTCGAACCGCTTGAAAAAGGTGAACTTGAGAGTTCTGTTGTTGCATCCTTGAGAAAGAAGGACTACACATACAAATGCCTTGATACACCCTGTGTTGACTTCTGCCGGAAAGCTGTATGCAAACAGAAGGAATACGGGATTGGCAAAGAAGGCGGATACTTTTCCGAATTAGAGTTCGGGAAGCTTTACCAGATTCGTGCGTATGAACCTTATTACGAATGGGAAGTAAAGACACAATCAGCAAGCGATTATAAGCTATTGCGTTTCAGGAATGAGAATGATATCATCAAGCAGGATTTGTTTTTGCAGCTCTGTATGCGTGAACTTCATGTGCTTCCTGTCAAGGTGAAACAAGCTGTATGGTTCGGGATTGTGAACGAAGCTATTGTGCATGTTGAAGTGCGCAACGTTGAACAGGATTATGACACGTCACCTATGGCGATGTTGAAGGAAATGTTCAAAGAGTTCCTTCTCAATCGTGCAATGGCTGTGACGAAAGATCAGATATTGAGCAAGCGCGTATACCGTGATGAAAGTGAAGATCGTTATTACTTTAGATCCATCGATCTAATTGATTACGTTTGGACTGTTCGAAACTTCCGACATTATGGATCAAGCGAACTGCATGGACTGCTTCGAGATTTCAAAGCTATTCCGTTTCGACTTCGGACAGAATCAAACAAACAGATTCGCGTTTACAGCATTAGTGAATCAGAGTTGAATGCAATTTCTGAAATCACACATGAGTCGTTCAAAGCGGACTTTTCGAAAGATGGAGAACAATTTTAAGCCATGAATAATGTGACAAAGATTTTCGGCGCACCCGGTTGCGGAAAGACGACACGGTTAATGGCAATACTTGAAACAGAGTTGAAGCAAGTTGATCCAGACAAGATCGCCTTTTGTTCATTCACACGAAAAGGTACATACGAGGGTGTTCAACGCGCACAGGAACAATTCAAGTACACTGAAAATGATCTTCCCTACTTTCACACGCTCCATTCAATCGCGTTCCGTACAGGATCATATTCGAAATATGACATGATATCAAAAGCAGATTACAAAGAGTTTTCGGATGCAATGTCGATGAAGTTTGTAGGATACTACAGCGAAGAGTTTTTCAACAATGATGACAAATATCTGTTTTTGCATTTCTTGAAACGAAACAACCTGAAAGCGTCGGAAACATTCATTGAAGATTTAAACTTTGATATTGATATGTTGAAACTCGACGGTGTTGAACGCAACTTTAGCCGGTTCAAACTTCACAAGAAGATTGTTGACTTCACGGACATCATCGAAGCTTTCATCATGCGCGATGAACCGTTACCTGTTGAGGTTGCGATTATCGATGAAGCGCAAGACTTGACAACGCTGCAATGGAGAATGTGCGAAGTTGCATTTAGAAATGCAAAACGTGTTTATGTCGCGGGTGATGATGATCAAGCTATCTATGAATGGAATGGTGCCGATGTGCATATGTTCCTGTCTATGGCTGCGCAAAGTCAAGAAATCCTTCAGCAAAGCTACAGACTACAGCATCAAGTTTTGAACGTTGCAAAGTCAATCAGTCAAAGAATCGGAACGAGAGTTGACAAGAAGTTCAACGCGATAGGTGCAGCCGGAACTGTAAACTTCTATAATGATATTGACGAATTGAAAGTCAACCCGGATGAAACGTACTACTTCTTGTCCCGAAACAATTACTTCCTGTTTCTGCATCGAGAATACTTGCAAAAGAACGGTATTGTCTATATGGACAAAGATAAACCTTCAGTAGATCCGCGACACATCAAAGCGATAAATGATTATGAGCGTGCACGGAAACGAGGAAAACTAACAGACGTGGAAGAGGTTTCGTTGAAACTGTACACACAAGGTACAATTGATCTATCAAAGCCATGGTTCGAAACGTTGATGCTTGAACCTGAACAAATAATCTATTACCGCGATTTGATTCGGCTGAAATCGGATGTCACATCAAACAAGGTGATGCTGAACACAATACACGGAGTCAAAGGCGGAGAAGCTGATAATGTTGTTCTAATAATGGATTTCACGAAATCGGTAAAGTTGAACATGGAGCGCAACCCGGATGCAGAACTACGTTGTTTGTACGTTGCAGTGACACGTGCAAAAAAGAATCTGCACATCATTGCGTCAACATCTAAGAACGGTTATGATGGCTATGTGAGAATGCGATAATGAAATTAAAAATCGCACCGGAAAGAGTTTGCAAGTTTTGTAACGCGCGTTTCGTTCCTTTGGTTGGCAATCAAATATTCTGCAACAACCAGCACAGGGAACTTTACTACAATAAGCTTCCATCAAACAGATACTATGAATACAAACCGACACGGGAAAAGCTTTGCAAGAATTGTGGAAGATCCTTCTTGACAAACAACAGAAGAAAAGTTTATTGTAGTGCAGAGTGTCAACTTGCGCGCAAGGCTACCGTATACAAGAAGATAATGCCAACTGATAAAGTATGCCCGATTTGCAGCAAGACGTTTACAACGTCACATGCCGGTAAAAAATACTGTTCTGAGAAATGCAGGAGAAGAAACAGAAATGAAAATTGAACAGGGAAAATATTATCTTGTTACATCGGATGGTTGGTTTTTTGGTCCAGACGGTGAACAATACAAAGCTGCATGGGGAAAAGCTGAAATAGTCAAGATAGATGATCTACTTGGATTCGTCCCTATTCGACCGTCAACAAATTGGTTTCTTGTATTAGGTTCTGGAAATAAGAGCATTATCATTGCAGGTTGTCAAATACATTATCTTGTCCAATTAGATGATAAGCCTTTGATAAAAATAGGTGTCTTTACTGAGAAGGATAGCGATAAAACTCTTCCGAAAAACAATGTGTATGTGGCTGAATGATGAACTATCCAGACTTGAGTAAAGCTAAGATAATATCATTCGATACTGAAACGTATGATCCGAACTTGATTGAAATGGGTCCGGGTGTTTTCCGTGATGATGGAAGCAAGCTGTTAGGTGTATCTATTTCGAATGGAGAAGGATTCTCTGAGTATTACAACATAGGCCATTATGATTGTGGAAAGCAGGAACGCGAACAGAATATTGAATATCTGCGCGATGTGTTTGCTTCAAACATTCCGAAACTCGGCCAAAGCATAATGTACGATCTGGACTGGCTTGAAAATGGACCGGATCATATCAAAGTGAATGGTAGACTTGCAAGCATTGATATTGCTGAAGCGTTGCTTGATGAAACACAGGAAGAATACAACCTTGATTTTCTTGGATTCAAGTATCTGAAACGAGGAAAAGAGACAACCGAAATAGATAGATTCTGCATCGAAAACGGTTTGGAAGGTGATTCAAGAAAGTGGCTTTGGAAAATGCCCTATGAACTTGTAAGACGTTACGCGAAAGAAGATGTAAATCTGCCAATAGAGATTTTTAGATTGCAATTGAAAAAGCTTGAAGAGCAGAACTTGATGGATCTTTTCGCTATGGAAAGTGAATTGATTCGCGTGTTGCTTCTCATGCGTAAAACCGGTGTGTTGATCGATCAAGATAGACGTGATAGAAACGGACTTGAGATTCAAAACATAATCGAATCATCACGCATAAAGTTATACGAACAGTATGGAGAGTTCAATTACAACAGTTCGAAACAGATAGCTACACTGCTCGATAGTCAAGGAATAGCCTACCCAAAGACAGCAAAAGGAAATCCGCAAATAGACAAAGCGTTTTTTACACGCTTCGCGGAGACAGTGCCGTTGATACATGACATCGAACAAATACGCAAAGCTGCGCGTATCAACAACAACTTCATCATGGGCAGTCATGTCAAGTATGTGACAGGTGACGGATTGATACATTGTCAATTTCACAATCTGCGTAATGACAACTTCGGTGCACTTGTTGGAACACGTTCCGGTAGGTTCTCTTCAACACACCCGAACTTGCAACAACAACCGTCAAAAGATCGTGATGAATTTTATGGTACAAAATGCAGGGAAGATTTTATACCATTTCCGGAACATCTTTGGGGCAAGATAGACTACTCGCAAATCGAATACCGGTTCATGGCACATTTTGCAGTCGGTGAAGGTGCTGAAGAGCTGCGCAAAGCATATAACGAAGATCCGACAACAGATTATCACAAGTTTGTTATGCTGCTTACATCGCTTACACGTCCACTATCCAAAAATCTGAACTATGGTGTAGCTTTCGGAATGGGTATTCGGCATATGGCAGAGTTCTTTGGTTGGTCGATAGAGTATGCATATGAGATAATGAATATCTACCACGCGCGCGCACCGTATGTAAAAGCAACAATGCATCTTGTTGAACAGACCGGACGTAGAAGAGGCTATATAAGAACATTCTTGAATCGACGTGAACATCTTGTTGATCCTGACAAAGCATATACCATGTATTGCCGACTTGTGCAAGGATCTGCAGCCGATCTTATGAAAAAAGCGATGATTGAAATATACCACGCTGGACTGTTTGATATCATGCCACCACATCTAACAGTGCATGATGAACTTGATATGTCGGTTCCGAAAACACGCATTGGCATTGAGGCTTTCGAAGAAACTAAACATATCATGGAAACATGCATCAAGTTGAAAGTTCCGATACAGGCAGACGCAGAAATCGGTACATCATGGGCAAAACTTGAAGATGCTAATTTCGATGGGCTGAAAAGGGAGTATACAGCATGACAGAAACAGATTTACGCAGATGGCTGAAAAGGATCTTGAAACAGTACCCGATTATTGTACAGCCGATTGAATCACATGCACATTCTGGAATACCAGATATCTTCTATCGCACATCGATGGTTTCCGGCTGGATAGAATCAAAAATCGCAGAAGTGACAAAGGATGGAACAATTTATGTTCCGTTTCGTCCGGGTCAAATCAATTGGTTGTATTCACACAAGCGCTTAGGTGGCAAAACATTTCTGTTCCTCGTTATCGAGAATCGAGACAATGGACACGACTTGCACATCATAGAAGGTTACAATATATTGTATGCGTACATCGATCTTTGTACGCTAAAGCAAGAAACAGAACTGATTGTACACAATATCGATGGTAAACATTCAGCTGCATACAATCAAGAAGTCGCGGACGAAATATTGTCTGTTCTGTCGCATATAACACAATGGCCGAATTAATGACTTGCAAAGCCTTTTTTCAGGTGTATAAATGGACATTTTCGGGAAGTTCTCTTCATGACAGTGATTTGCAAACGGTAGAAAAGCTTACTGCTCGATAGACAGGGTATGAAAAAACCCGGCAGACTCTGCCGGGTCAGTCTTGCGGGTTTCCCTATGGCAAGATACCCACTTGACTTACATGAGTATCGCTATACTCATGTAACTCACTTGAGTAATGTGGATATCAGTACGACAGCGACAATTCCGACAGCTGCGCCAACTCCGAAGGACACACCTATCACGGTCCAATTCACACCCGGTGGGCGGTACCAGTCTTTCAGCACAATCGGTTTCCACTTGATATCAAAACTCCACGGTCCAAGCGTCATAATGTCGAATAACTTTCCTTGCGTGTAGTACGGATCAAGATACAGATTCGAACCCGACAACACAGCAACATAACGTGGTTGTGGTAGAACAGGCACAGCATGCTCTACAGCGTCTGCGGTGACGATGAAGTCCAATTGCTGCGCTTCTGTCTGGGAGTTCCACCACGATTTAGCCTGTGCCGGTGTGAGTGGTGTGTACTGGTTTTCAGCCGATATTGAGACTACTGTCGCTATTACCAGAAGCAGACTTGCGGTCAGTGACTTTATGGTCAAGAGTAACCTCCACGGTGCCGGATGGTGTAATTGCTGCAGCTTTCACTGTGTCGGACGTAACACCATCTGATAATCCATGTGCAACCCATGTTGTACCGTCTTTCACAAAGATAGCATTCGGGTTGCCGGGAACTTTCACAAAACTTGTTGGCTTTGATGTCAAACCTTCTGTTACTCTTGCAATGAGTTTGGGAACAATTTTGATTCCTATTAGCAAACCCAAAAGCGTAAACAGCAACTTCCAGTGTTTCTTGATAAAAGCAACAACGTTTTTCATGTTACTGTCGGCTTTCCTTCGTCTGTAGTCTGTTCTTTCGGCAGAACTTTGGACAACGTATCGAGAACTTTTGCACTTCCTGCATCTATTCCGCTTGATATTCCACCGATATTTGCAATTAGATTTAGCACTGTTTTTACAATCAAACTCCACGCAAGTTCCACCATTGCAAGGATGATAAGAGCATTTATCACAATCTGATTGATTGAACCACCCGCAATGAAAGCAATCCCGAAGGACAGCACAAGCGACGCAAGAGGAATGCGCCAACCTGAAATAATGTTAGGCGCGAATGATTTCACCCACTGAACCAAACCAACTACAGCGAACACAGACAACACAAAAAATAGCATATTGAAAGTCAAAGTCATCTTTTACACTCCTAAAGAAAATTGGCTGTACGTGAATACATCAACAATTCGTTTCTTGTTGATAGTATATCCTATCTTTCCTGTCGAATCCCATGGATTGAAACCCGGTTCTGTGCACCATGAATCAAGTATCTCTTTTCCGTCTCTATCGCCTAACGTGTAATGGCCGGAGGGAAAATCTGTCTCCCAGTGCAAAATGGTGTATGCGATTTGACTTTTGTTCATTGCATTTCCATTCCATGTGAAAAACGTGTCACCCTTCAAAACACCTGTTTGACGAAAGTACAGCGATGTATTACCGATTAATTTCGCAGCGTACTCTGTTATCTTGTGCTCATTCGGTCCGAGTACCCAGTCAGTACCCAAAACGGAATGTATTTGCTGTGCTGCAGATATGCACAAGTCGATCTGCAGATAGGTCAAGGCTTTCTGCAAAGCTATTTCACTCATTGCCATTAGCGACTTAGCGCGGCAACCTTCTTTGCGAAACATCAATGGTAATCTCGAATCATTTTGAAAAAGTATTCCGTCTGGTATTGTCATATACACCCCATTTCTTTCGCGTGCACGAAAATATCACGAACAAACTTTCTTGTATCCGTTACCTGTTGTTTTGTGAGTTTGTACAGTTCATCACGGTCAACTACTCTACGCCTAAACGCACCTTCTGCCGTGGATATGGTTGTCAAATATCTTTGGTCAAGATACCTGTTCTCATTTTCAAGTAAGCGAAGCATTACGTCATCAATGTAACTTTCAAACTCTACTTCGGAATCAAACCGTTCAAAGTATCGATCTGCCAAAGCTTTTTGCACGATTGACATATATGACTTTATGCCGTTTCCAGACCAAACGATATTGCCCAAACACTCATAATAGTATTGTGCATCTTCGTTGCTTACGAAATTGACAGACTCAATACCTTTCTGCCGAAGCAGTGAAAGAAAAGAGGACCATTTAGCTTCACGTATCAATGGCAATCTGTCCAACATACACTGAATGCGTGCAGCTAAATCTGGATCATATACTTGCGCTGCGGCAATTTGTGCATTATCGCTTTTTGATACGTTTCCTGTGAGTTCACCCCACTTTGTTTTGATCTTTGCTTTTCCTTGAAGCGCACGAATTACGACAACTGTTATCAGAACAAACAGTGCAACAAGTACAGAACTAACTATAATCCATACATGGCTTGGTATCTCATGAAGTTGCATATTGTGTTCCCTTTTTTAATTTACACCGACAATTGACCTATATAAAGCGTACAGGCAGCATTTGCATATATTCTTACATTCGATCCATCTGAATAGATCAAACCGCCTACAGGATCATTCCCATGCCATCCGCTTACATTAATCTGCACTACTGCGGAATCAGCGTAATTTGCGGCAACCATATACCACCCAACAGGTGGTATCCACGAAGCGCCGACAAACCCTAAACCTAACGAATCTAAAGATAAGCCAGGTGCTTTTGCTGCTTTTGCTGCAAGTGACGCTGAAAGTGAAGCTGAAAGTGATGTAAGATCGGCGGTTCTCACAATGTCCGGTGCACCATACCACGTAGACACACCTGCTACACGCTTTATTGCGTTGACTATCCAATCAAGAAGCGTGCGCAATGATGCGGTATTGCCGGTACCAACTACAGAAGGATCTACAGTTCTGTCTCCATCTTCTATTGCGTTGACATTCTGTTCTATCCTGTTAAAATCAGACGGTACAGGTATTCTACTGATATCCCATGCTGTTACTGGTGTTTGGTACCCTGCAGGTTGTGTGCTCATTGTGCTAATCTCCCATTTATCGATTCTTTGTATGATCCATCAAACGTTATTTCTCTATGTGTTATCCAATAAAACGCTTGACTTGTTCGTGAATCATCTGTCTTTATCTTGTCACCAATATCTATTGCAGGATTTCCACGCCATGCCATTGACATATCACGTCGTGCATTCGACATACTTGCAACAAGTTTCTGCGCTATTAACTTTGCAATCGCTGTTGACTGTACGAAACTGTTGTTTGGAAACTGATATACAATTTCCCCGAAATCGCGTATCGATGCAGAATCAATTTCTTCAACTACAGTGGAGTTTTTAACAGTCAACTGTTCACCCTCTATATCAAGTGTAACAGTGTGGTCTGACGTATCTGTATTTGAAATTGTAACAATAGCGCCCCATGTGTAATAAGTTTCAGACGTGATATTACAACCTGTCGGTGGAGTTGTCAGAGTTGCCGCAGCATTTTGAACAGGTGTTTTTGTGTACTTGACTGTAACTGTTACAGACGTGCCTTTTGCAACATCGATCTGTGCGCCATATACCTGTGATGTAGCGTCGGGTTCAAGCGGTTGCGTTGTAACAGCCACTGAGTTCTTTATCGAGTCCCAAACATCTGGATTCGCGCGTTCAAAGTATTCACTTCGTGATATCGTTTTGACAGAAGATGCTCTGTAGGTTTCAAGATAGTCTGAACCTTCAATCCGAATAATATTGTTTCTATCCACGTACACATAGGCAAGCGCAGCTGTCACAATGAGCTTTAGCGCGTCACGATACGTGATAGGATCTATCCAGCCATAATCAATCAGAAAGTCGAATAGCTCAGGATCAATCCAAAAATCTGTATTCAGATTAAGACCATAATCCTGCAGAACAAGAAACGCAACAGAGTACAAAGAAGGTTGTTGATGAACCGTTGCATTGAATGATTCAAGTACCGGTGCAATATCAAGACGTGTAGAGTAGAAGCAGAATCGGACAAGGATATCATAGCTTCCGGGTACAGATGCAATGATAAATCCTGTTGCAGTAGCGTTGTTTTTCGCAATTACCCATGTTGTGCCACCATCGAATGATATTTCAACATCAAGTTGTGTGTTCAGATAAACGTCTGCAATCCAAGAAAGTGTTACTGTTATAGCAAGTCCGGGTGTATAAGATATAGATATGGCGCGCGTTGCAGTTCCGAAACGGAAAGTTGGTGATAGATAAGCTTTGCGCAGAATATCTTTTCCTAACATTAAGCAATTCTCTTTACGAGGACTCTTCCGCTAACTGCCGATGACAAAATGATAGTTCCGAGTGATGACCATACCGTTGTTGTGTCGTTCCACCAACCAATATCAAGAGCTGATTGTAAAGTAGATGTTCCCGGAATACGCACGGCATTGCCAAGCATTGTTTTCTGCAGCGTATAATTAGATATTGTGCCCCAAAATTGCACAGTTCCATTTATTCCAAGTGAAAAACCTGTGTTGGTTGCACGTGAAGACTGCATTGTCGTGTTGGATGCATATAAATATTGAGATAGTATGCTTAACCCTGACAACGTGTTATTTGGATATAAAAATGCCGTTACTTGACCAACACAAACAATGAATATTTCATATCCACTACCATCCCCGGTAGCAATGTGAAGTGGAACAGAAGTGGCAGCCGTAAAATTGATTACAGCCGTCTGCCCGATTTGTAAATCGTAATCAGATGTAGCACCGGACAAATCAATATTTGATCTGTCAATATAGCTTACTGCTTTCCAGCATCCAGAACCGATGCTGATTATCTGAACAGATGCGCCGATAGAATCCAACTCTATTGATGTGAATACGAAATCAATTTTGTCAGTACCCGCAGGTACACACAATACAGATCCTGCACCGGTGTCCATTTTTACTATCGTTATGGTCTTTCCGACATTGCTATTTGCATCCGGTAATGTGCACGTTCTGTCAGATGCACCTGTTATATAACGTACAATCGGATTGCGCCATTTTGCGTCAAGTGTAAAATCTGCACCCGAAACATCAAGCTGTGCACCTAACGTATTCAAACTTTCTGCGCGTGCTTGATCTGCTATGCACTTGTATGTAAAGTACAAGTCACCTGTTTGATACACACCATTTATCACAGTAATCTGTGTGTAGACATTCACACCCAGCAATGTTGTAACATCCGAATCAAGCCCACTGACTGTGTAATCTGTTCCTGAAACAAGCAATGTTCCACCACCACTTGCTGCAGTTCGTATTACTAAGTCTGTACTTCCCAAAAACAGATCATGATTCAGATTGAATGCAGATGAACCGACATCTGTATGCAATTCATCTGTTACAGATGTTCCGCTTGCAGGTGCGGAACTGTTCAAATCGAGTTTGTCAACGTCTAAGACTTCAGCCATTTAGGATACCTCTTTTAGTGTTATTTCGCCATCCGACACAACAGTTACAACTGTACCGCTCTTTGTCCATGCACCGAAATCCGTGTCTGTTGTATCGAAAACTGTTACGTCTGCCGGTGATGCGATTATTTCAGATGATTTATATGCTGCATTTCCCATTCTGTTTATAAGATCCTGTGCAACAACTTCTGCGTAAATATCATTGTCGGGTACATTCCAACTCACTGACCAAAATGTACCCATTGACACCCATTCAATTGCACCGCCAACGCCATATGTCCCGAAATCTACTTTGACACGTCTATTTGGCTTTACTAAGTTGTGAAGTTTAGATGCAAGATTTCCTGCATCAAACAATCGATCTTTGTTTGACAAGCGAATCGTTACTTGATTTGCACTGATATTCCCGATAGGTGTTGAAGCGTCTTGCACTTCACGATCTTCAATAAGGTTGATTGAAAAGATATCTGAATTAAGATATACAACTCTGATAGCCGTGAAAAACTCAAGTATTTTTGCATGTCTGTTTGCAGCGCACCATTTCTGTATGACAAGCTCTTGCCGTGCGATGTTCAGAACTGTCGTAATATCTTTTGCCCACCTGTACCCAGTATTTCCTGTAACTGTTTCTGTGTGTGATATAGCACCTGTATTATCGTACAGATTCACAACGAAATCTTCAGGATATTCATTCCGTTGACTATCACCAACCACCTTCAAAGAGTCAATTGCACGCGAAGAAAACACAACACTTATACTTAAAGCAGGGATACTCTTTCCGAGTAATCTTTTTCCTAACATACCATTCGGCATTACACCATTCGATATAACGGGAAACGTTTTATCTGATTTTGACATTCTGTCGGACCAATAGCCGACTTCAATATAATTTGCTTGTGTAGGCGATTCCGGCATGAGTGAATACGTACCATCAAGAATCCATGACCCATCGAGCGCAGCATATTTGTATGTGGGTAGTTCTATGCCATCATGTATTTGATCTGGATACCCTTCATTGGCTTTTCCTGTATACAAAACAGCAACAGATTCATCTGCAGTCGGATCTGTGTAGTCAATCGTTACACGCGCAAAAACTTTGCGTCTGTTACGCTGTTCTATACTTGTTTTAAAAGCGCTCGATACATTTTGCATTTATACTTCATCCAGTACTATTACAAGCTCACTCCAAAGAATGATGTCGCGCACAAGTTCACGTTTACGTGCCATTGGCCGAAGCATCACTGTATATTGATCGACAGACAAGTCTTTGCGTGTAATTTTGAAGTTCAATTCACTTGAAAGCGCATACAACGCAAGTATTGCTGTCAAATCATCATCTTCAATGAACGTATATGGTACTTCGAAATGTTTTTTCACTGCAGTCAAGTCTGACAATAATGTTCCATCGGCTGCACGTGCTTCAACAGATATCTCTGTATCACTTTCTCTGAATGCGTACCCTGCACGATGCAAAAGTATTTCTGAACCCGCTAAGCCTAAATACAGATCACCTACAGCCATTTAGATTGCTCCTATGCGTGCATTCTCTTTCGCCAAATGTGGCCTAAGAACCTGCGCCAATTTTTGCAATCCTGCAGAATCTGCAACAAGCACACCCGCGTTGATACTTACGTTACCCTGCTTTGAATCCGACGATGCGAAAGATGGACTTCCAGCTGTTGCGGGTGTGATACTTGCAGGACGTGAACGCGCAGCAAGTGAAGCTACTATTCCATCGCCAATTTTCGAAAGCACGGAAGTTGTCAAAGGCAAAACAGCTTCATTTGCATTTTTAACGTCACCGATAACCGCAAGTGTTGGCTTTGTTGCTATACCGCCTGTTGCAAGTGATGGTGCGACAGGCTTATTTGACTCCATCGCGGAAATCTGTATGCCTGTCGCAATAGCTGTCACAACTGCAGCGATTGAACCGCCTATTGGCCCGAGTTGTGCGTATCCTTGAATTATCGCAAGCGCTGCACCTGCTATAGCCTGTGCAAGATTCGCATTCCATGATGCAAGATCGGCTTTGTACTGTATTTCCGCTTTTTGCTTTTCAAGATCCGCTGTTGCCTGTGCTTCTGCCGTGTTTGCTGCAGTACGCGATTCGGCTGCAGCATCTTGCAATTGCTGTTGATGCAGTGCAGTTTGATCTGCAATTAGCTGTTGTTCGGCTGCAGCCTTTGCGGTTTCATCCGTTATAGTTGACAACGCTTGCTCTTCTGCAGTTATTTTTGCTTGAAGATCCTGTTGCGTTTTTGCTTTTTGTTGTGCATTGTAATCTGCAAGTGCTTTTTCTTCTTTCGTCTGTGCTGAATACTGTGTCTTTAGCGCATTCTCTTTTGCAGTTATAGCATTTATCTGTTGTTGTGCATCCGCTTGATACATAGCAGACAACCCGGAAAATAGCTGTGTCAATCCGGTCAACGCTTGCTGCACATATGATTTCCAATTTGCTGCAAGATCATTTAGAAATGCATTCTGTGTTTGAATAGCTTGCTTTGCTCTATTCTGTTCAGCTGAGCGGAAATCTGCATCATATGTTGAAATAGTATTGTAATAGTTCCAACTTGCACCTTCAAGCTCTTTCAAGTTGTCTTTTTGCGTACCTGTTGCATCACGTTCAGCTTGCTGTCGGTTTTTTATTTCCTGTGTCAACTGTTTTTGCTGTTCGAACGCTTGCACAAGTATTGCATAGCCTATTTCACCATCTTTCTGTGATGCATAGCCAATTGAGCGCAAAGAGTTTATCAAGTCGTTTGTGTGCTGCAGCTCTTCCTGTAACAATTGATCTTGAGTAAGCAAACCTGCTTTTGCAAGTGCTTGTGAATCGGCTTGATCTTGATTGTACTTCGATGTTGCTGCATCGCGTGCTTTTTCAACACCTTGAATACGTGCAAGCGCTTTATCGGCTGCATCTTGATCCGCTTTAGCTTGCTGTGCTGTTAGTTCCAGCTGTTTCTTTTGTTCAGCCTCATATTGCTGCTTCAGCTGAATCTTTTGCTGTTCCCAACCAATCATGCCTTGTTGATATGTGGAATCGAGTGTGTTCTGTTTCTGCAATGTTGCAAGCTGTTCTTTCTGTGCCGCAGTCATATTGTCAAGCGTCGCGGCAATCGACAACACACGGTCAATCGAAACACCCCATGCCGCAACACCATTCTGAATAACCTTGTTCATGTCAATTCCGCTATTGACAGCAACGCCTAACAAGTCGCGAATTGTCTTGTTTTGATCTACTATTTCAGATGTATTTGTTTTCTGCTTGTCCGTCTGTGCGTTTGCTTCGATAAGTGCATTAACTTGTTTTTGCATTTCTACACTTACAAGACCAGCTTTTTCTGCAAGATCCGCGACAGTTCCGACAGCAAAGCCTGTTTGCTTCGCTACATTCTGAATCGCTGTTACAACATCATTACCGCTTGCAACGGATTCATTTAGACTTGACGTTACATCGTGAAAAGCTTTCTGCATCTTGTTTGCTTCTGCAGCGTTTGACGCAGCAACTATTGCACCGGTCAACAGAATAACACCGGCAGTGATTCCTGCAATTGCAAGTATTACAGGGTTACCTGAGAAAAACAACAGAGCTTTTCCGAGTAACCCTACTGCCAACGTTGCCGGACCAATCGCAGCGACGAACAAACCCATTGTAACAATAAAGTTCTTAGTACCATCGTCAAGCTTTTGCCACCACTCGGTTATGCTCTGAGCAACCTTTGTCAAGCTTTCCAGAACAGGTAGTAAATTACTTCCTATAGTTTGTCCCAGTACCGTCAAGGTGCCGGAAAAGGAAGAAAATGCTGCTTTAGCTTTAAACTCTATAGTTTCAGATGCAGAACGAAATGCAGCATCGGTTGCACCGGTATTGTCTGTCATGCGCTGCATTATTCCGATAGTGTTTTCCGCGTTGTCTCCGAACAATCCGAGTACACCACGCAAAGCACGAACATTTGGAACTATTTCCGCTAATACAGCATCATTGTTGCCGAGTTTTGTTTGCAGATCCTGAAGTGTTGCAATTAATCCTTTCTCTTTTATCTCTTGGCGTACACTTTCAGCCGATAGGCCAAACTGCGCAAGCGCTTTTTCTGCACTTGTTGTTGGTTTCAGAAATGCCGTCAACACTTGATTTAATGATGTAACAGATTCTGCAGTGTTGAAACCTATGCGCGTGAGTGATGCGATCACGGCACCAACTTCATTGAACTTGACACCCATTGCATTGGCAGTCGGAATTACAACGCCGATTTCTGCAGCTAAGTCTGCAGCTTGCAGCTTGCCTTCACGGACCGTTGCTACAAGCACATCTGTTGCTTGTGCAGCTGATAGATTCTGCGCCCCGTATGCATTCATCGCAGACGTTGCTGCATTTGCTACATTGGTAATGTCGCCGAGTCCACCCGCAGATGCTTTTGCGGATTCAACAAGCGCATCCATTGCATCTTTTCCACGCAAACCGGCAGATGTAATATAGAACATTGCATCCGCAAGCGCTTTCGGTGTCTGTCCTAATTCTGGACCTAACTTTATTAAATCATTTGACCATGTTGCAACTTGATCTTTCGCTATGCCTACCAAACCGATCATTTCATGCATCGACGTTTGAAATCCGGCAAACGTTTTGACACTTGCAACCGCAAGTGCAGTAAGTGGGACAGTGAGTGCACCTGTCAAGGCAGTTCCCATTGATGTCAAACCGGAAGCGATGTTGCTAAAATTGTTCTCAATCTGTGCACCGACTTGTTGCGTCGCGCTCTTTGCACCGGAAAGAGAACCGATTAGTTGTGTATTGTCGCCTACGATTTTTACAACAAGATTGCCTAATATATTTTCTATCATGCTACCTGTCCGTTTCTGCGCATTGCGGTTGCAACCCTTTCTTTCATTTCTGCTATATCGTCTGTTTCGTAATCTACTGCGTCCGGTTGCTGATTTGCTGGACGTTCATAATGTTTTTCACACCCGTAGTCATACATTCTCATCATCCATATAAAAGGTGACTTCAAAATATACTCTACTTTCCAACCATACCACTCGCAAAGATCTGAAACTATAGCCCAAAGCCTTATTTTTTGAACTTCCCTTCTTTGCCCACTTCCACCACCCCTAATCCGTTTGATTTTACAAAGTCACCTATCGTTTTCATTGCTGCTTGTAACAGTGCAATTGCTTGCTGAAGCGATAGATTTTTCTTCAGAAAATCAGCTGTCAAACTTGCATCCTCTTGAATGCAAACCAAAGACAAAAGTTCAATAATCATTTTGAAATCGTCTGCTTCCATCGTTTCGCCACTGCCAAGACTCTGCAGCTTAGGCAGTCGTTCGATTATTAGCAATCCAGCTTCAAAAGGTATAAAAGAGACGTCGAATGTGTGCTTCTGTCCAGCACGATCTGTGAACGCTACCGGATTTTTACCCGGTAGCATTTCGTCAAGATTTAGAACGTCGGCCATTTTTAGAACCCGCGTTCCTGATAGATGTGATACAGTTGCTTTCCGAGTGCCGTAATGTTGTTGTCAATGATTGCGGTGAACTGCAACGGATTTTCACCGACAGGGTCTGCGTCATCATCTTTCTTGTACTTAATGTCAAAGCCTTGATCTATCGCAGCTTTGTAGCCATAGATCACGATGAGTTTCCCGTTTTCATCCGTGTTAGCAATCTTGAACATGAAGTAAGGCAAGGAAGTCTTTCCGCCCGAATGAATCGAAATTGAAGCGTTCGGTGTGTACGTGTAGCTGAACCCCTGTGTTTTCGTTGCGTCAAACGTGCTACCGGAAACAAATACGACACCCCAAAGGCTACTGCTTTTTACAACAACGTAATCAGTGTCAACTGTCAACGTTGTGTTCGCACCGGCTGCATCCTGTGTGATAACGATTGATGTCGGCACACTGCCATCACCATTCTGTTTTGCGAACGGCACAAACACACCTTCAGTAAGCGTATTTGCAAGGTATGACTGCCCAGTGTAGGCTATGACAGCTGCACCCGCGACGGTTATTTTCGTGTCGAATGCTCCACGCACAACTGCACGCACTTCTTCACGTGCGGATTCACGCTGATTCAATGCAACTGTAAGCGACTGTGCAGAAACATACTTGTCCTCTTCTGCATTGTCACCTTTCAGCTGTGTTGCCGTCATGTTTTCTTTCGGGTTCAATCCGGTGATTGATCCGACGTTTACCCAGTCTACATATGCATCACCGCCATCGGCTGCAAGCGCTATCGCTTTCGCTGAGTCATATGGCATGACGTATAGCACACCTGAACCCTTCATCCGTGCTGTTGCATCCTGCAACTGCGTCTGGAATGTTGACATTAGATTTCCTCCATATAATTGATTTGGTATTCCGAAACTATTATTGCTTCACCTGTTGCCGGGTTCGGCAATTCCACGCTTCGCACGTATGACATTCCTAAGATCGGCACACCACTAAAAACACCTTTCAACCTTTGCAAGTGTGTTTTTAGCAGTTCCCGTATCTGTCCAGCTCTTCCGGCTGCTCCTATTACACCTGCGACACCCTTTGTTACAATGTTAAACTGTTTATGATCTGAGGCTAAATCTTCCTCTATCACCATCGAATCAGAAACACTCGATATTGACACATACTCTTCAATGCCATTTGGCACGAGTTGCCAATAGATAGGGACTGCCGGTGTTAGCGTTGCGAGAATTGGTGTACAGTAAAGGCACAATGCATCTTCAATCATGTTATTATTTCCGCGTCAACCGTTTGAAAACTGTCACCACTCACAGGGTGATTATCTACTATCTTTACCGCGAAAAGCGAACCGTTCCATTTCAGATATTCACCGTATTTTGGCACAACAGTCAAGTCCATTGTGAACTTGTGCGTTGCAAAAACTGTTTGCTGCGCAAGCGTAACACGTTCAGCATACTTCAACATTTTGACATAACCGCTACACGTTCCGCGCGTGGTAAAAGTTTGTGTTCCATCATAGGAAGTTGAAACGCTCTGAATATCTATTGAATCTGTGAAACGTGTTTCTATACCCATTATTTATTCCGTGCGTCTATGATGTTTTTCATCAAGACTTCACCTGCAAGCTGTTGTGCCGGTCGCATGTATGGTTTTCCACCACGTTCAGTGGGTAGAAACTCTTGCCAAAAATCGTATGCATGTTCCGCACCGGGTGGCACCGGCATGTGTGTGCCAAACTGTCCAACAACTTGACCATTAATGATCTTAGCAGGATCTGAACGAATAGAACCCTGCAAGTATCCTGTGCGCACATGAACTTCCTGCTTCGCAAGTGCTGTTGCTTCTGAAGATGTTTTATCTATACCTTCTTTCAAGTTTTGATATATTTCTGCAAGTAGTTCTGCAGAGTTCCATTGAAGATTGCTCATGACAGCGACCTATGCGAACTATTCAGAAGATTCAAGACTTCCCTTCTTTTCTGTGCATAACTTGCCATTTCCGCTTGATACTCTCTACCGCCTACCATTTCCCTATCAAGTCCAGAAAACTGAATGTTGATCTTACAAAGATTAAGCAGCACAAGTATTCTCGTCGCAGTTGTATCGTTCGGAACATACGTGATTTTCACACGCTGTCCCCAACCGTAGCGTTCATGATCACCTGTTGTAAGTCTACGAACAGATTTCAAATCAGCCCATATTTCATAGTCATTCGCAGAAAGAATCGTTTCTGTTTCACCCCACTGGTACAACCCGACACGGTAAACGACAGTCTCTTTTATTTCCTGTACGCTTGCGATTCCGCGATTCGTGAACAGTCTGTCACCGGGTGAATCATCTTCAAACTGTTCGACAACAAGCACATGCGCTCCAAACCGTTCAACTATAACTTGCTCTTCAGCATCAATTATTTGCTGAAGCACGGTTGTTGAAAGTGGTGTTTTTATGAATGCTTGAACTTGCGTAGGTGTTATCAGTGACGGCATTTTACTTGTTCTCTTCTGGTACCTTCAACTTCATCTTCGGATTGCCCGTTGATTCAGTCTCTTCGACTTCGGTATCTTCTGTTTCAGTTGCTTTTGTCTCTTCAGTTTTGTCTGATTTCTTGAAGTCAAAATGTTTTGACGAAAAATCCCGAAGCGCTTTCAAATCTTCTTCTACATGCTTCATTATACGCATGGCAACTATCTCCAAAGTACCGGAAAGTTTTTGCGCTTTCCGGTACTAATTTTATTCGACGTTTACTTGTTATCCAAGTAAAGGAAAAGGCTGTTCAGGTGAAAACCCGCGTTCGTGATGTTGTTGATCTGCAGTATTGCCGGTTCGCTTCTGTCCGGATGTACCCAAACAAGCCTTCCGTTACCATACTCAGTTGTTGAACTTGCTGGAAGTGAAAGCTGCGCACCGTTCAAATCACCGGCTACACCGAAGAATCGAACAAGTCCACCCGCAGCAATTCCAGCTGCAACAATGTTGTTCGTCATGGTGACAGCTTTTCCGACAACACCGTTTACCGTGTCGAAGTTCCACGTACCGGAAGCATCCTGATATGCAACCCAGTCGGCTGCAGCTGCAGCGTTGCCCGATGGGTCGAGCGGATCTGAAACAACGTTGATAACCTTCTGTCCGGCTGCAGCTGCAGCCGAAGCGCTATTTTTGCAGCCAGCGCTTGAACCCGGCACCATTAACGTTGCAGTGTGTGCAGTCGCAGCTGCAAGATACAATAGTTCGGAAAGTCCAAGACGCTGCCCATTTACACCCGGCAGATTGAACTGTATCACAGTCGCTGCATTCTGAGTCTTATAGCCGTTTGATTGAAACCCGGCTACGTGTGCAGGAATACCCATAAAAAACCATCCTTTGCGTCTATTTATTTCGACGCAGTTTAGATTTTACAAGCCTATCGGCTTGCCTTAGCTCAAGGAATCTACTTCGCAAAACGCTTGCGGACGTGTCCAGACGTAGCACGCACGGACCGACGCACGAATTGCAAGCTTGTTGTAAATAAAGTACGTGTCGTGTGAGTCTGAAATCTCAATCACGATTCCGCGTCTTTCATAGTAGCTCATTTTGTTGAACGCGCCGACAAGTCCAGTACCCTTCGCAAGACGATATGTTACCGTTACCGGTCGTCCCCAAATCCGCGTCGGTCCGATGTTTGCCGGGTGACCCCAGATGTACCCACCGTCATCATCTTTCATGAGCTGAATAGGTTCCCAGTCTTCACCATTAAGCACGATGTTTGTTGCCGGAACGAATGCATTTTTGCCGATCTGCGTGATTGCCTTGTAAAGTGCATCGAGTGCTGATACACCGGCTGCGCTCTGCGTTAATCTTCCGGTAACGTTCAGGAATCCGCGTACATTTGGCGCAGCTGCATCACCGTTTATCAGCTGAGAGTCCAACCGTTCCATGAGTCCCATTCTCATATCATTGTCAATCAAACTCTGGATCATTGGCACATCTTCGAGCTGTTGACCGGTGACAGGAATGAAATGTCCGATGTTCTGTACTGATTCGCTTCGCTCTGTATATGCAATTGCGGATTCTGCATATGCCCCACTACCTTCTGTTGCTTCAGCTGCAGCCATGTTTCGTGTAGTTTCTTCCATATAAACAACGGCAATCTGTCCAGTTGTTCCCTTCGGAATCAAGTTGAAAAGTCCGATCGGTTCAACCGGATAACCTTCAACATACCCTGTGCGAATTGCTTGCGGTGCAAATCCGGCTGATTCCGTCATCAAAGTTTTCACTTCAATATCGGGAAGATCAAGTTTCACCTGATTCATCGCAATCTTTCCTTCGCGGAAAGACTTGAATGATGGACTTTCGATAAAACGCTGTCCGATTGACTTCTGTTCTCCGCGTCGTTCACCTTTTGCATCGAACTGTCCGTGCGTCTGTTCATGCTGCGTTTCTGAACCGGTATCTTCCTTGAACGCTTCGACAACCGCGACAAGCGCGTCAACTTCTGCGCCGAGTGCATCCATTTTAGTCTTGAGCTTGCGCATTTCGTTTACGCGCTCTTCTTTTGTTCCCGACAATTCGCTTGACTTTGTTAGATCAAACTCATTGTTACCGACGTTCGACTGTTCACGGATTTTCTTGACTCTTGCGTTTACCGCGTCAAGTTCATTCCGCTTCGCTACAAGATCCGATTGTACACTCATGTTACAAACTCCTAATCAACTGATTTGTTTCGATCTGCATAAACAATGCAGCAATTTCTTCGTCTGCAGTGTCTGAAACCGATTTTTCTTCTATCAAAAGTGCTACGGTATCTGCAGCCTTTCGCAGTTCTGTCACCACTTCTTTTAGATTCATCGAATTAGTTTCATTCATTGCGGACTTTCCTTCAGCCTTTCGCAGTTCGGAAATACTCTGTGTCCGTTCAACGAAATCCACAATATATGCAAGAGCTTTTTCTGTATGCTCTTTGTATCTGATTGATTTTACTTCGCCATGTTCAGGATCTTCACCGTCGGCACTTTTGATGCTGTTCGTTCCGGTGTTGATTCCCTGTCCAAGCAACACAGGTGATGCTTCAAACACATTCAGCTTGTCAAGTAAACGCACGTTGTCGCCTGTTTCCGTGTCGGTAGTTGTTGACTTTTTCAGCACATCGAAACCGAAGCTGTATTCTTGAAGTGCGCCATTGAATTTTACTGTTTCATAATGATCACGTCCGGCTTGCGTCTTGAGATTGAACGCACCATCAAAAACAAGTTTGTCACCTTTTTCATTAATTGTGCCTTTGCCTATCGGCAAACCTGCGTTCCATGATGTATGATTCCAAGATGAAAGAAGCACAGTTTTTCCATTTTCAATCGCATTATTAGGAATGATGTCCCCACCATGATCTTTCACGTTCAACGTTGCAAAGTTGAAGCTTATATTTCCTTCATCACTAAGCTGTACATTTTCGGCTTTGAATATTTTGCGTTCCATCGTTCAACCCTCTTTACTGAATGATAGGTATCATCGACATGGTACCTTGCGGATGTTCTTCTGAACTAAGAACTTCAGCCTGTGCGAAGTCAACTATTTCACCATCACGTGCTAAGCATATCTCACATGACCGTGGCGGTCCGAGTTGTCCATCGACCAACTGCATCGCGTTGAACGTTCCAGACGATTTTGCAATTTCGGTTGTTGAAACATTTTGTGCATATTTCATTTCAGTTCGTGAAATAACCTGTGCTCTATACTGTTTGACAATCTTGTCTGCATACGCTGTTGCTTTCTCTTCGCTGAATCCTCGTGCAACCGCACTATCTATAGCGTCGGAATACATACCCGGGAACAATGCTTTACCTTCAACATTCGACCGGATCAATCGTGCAGCTTCAATCGGTCCAACACCGAGAGCTTTAGCATCACTAAGTGCAGCGAATATTGCATCTTGTGTTTGTGCATTCAAACCAACAAGCGCGATATGCTTGCCGCCTTTGGCAACAACTTCCTGCATTGCAGGATCGGGAAAATTGAAACTTACACCGTACACAACTTTGATATCTTCGTACATTGTTTGTGTAATGCTCAAGTATTGTGCTTTCCATGCAAGTTCATTTGACAAGTCACCCGATTCTGTCATCTGCATCAAAATGTTGTGAGCGTCAATTTCAATCGCCATTAGATCCGCATCGGACAAACCGTTATCTGCTTTTGTTGGCCGTGCTTCGAAGTTCAATTGACCGTTCTCATTCAGATAGTTGAACGCTTCTACTGCACGTTGTGCAACATTCGAAAAGCCTTTCTCAAGTATCAGTGTATACTTTGCACTTGTTTCATTGTGAATGCGATTCACAGAGTTCAAAAAAGCCTGTACAAGTTTGCTGCGCGGTGCGGGTTTCCAGCCTTTCAACTCTGCTTGTTTGTGCTCTGCACAATTGTGTGCAAGTAAAAACTTATATACGCCTTGATCACCTTTTGCAGGTACTACAGGTGCTGAAGGTTCAGTTGATGTTACTGACTGCCCTGTTTGCCCTATTGGTATTTCTGTCATGTTGAACGGAATGCGCCGAACATCGCCATTTGCAACGGACTCTTCACCAATCATCATTAGACTTTGATTCAACGTGGTGAGACCACCATTAAAATCTGCGGTCGCGCGTGTGTGCAATGCGTTTTGATCTTCCTGCAAAACACGAACGTTTGAAAGATCAAAACACACATTCCATTCTTGCGGATTCTTTTCATAATCATCTAACAACTGCGTCTTGAGTTCTGGACCGATCAAACGCTGCATCGGAATAATTGCATCCTCATATGCCATTTCACGAAGTTCTTTCATTGTCGCGCCGACTTTTGTTTGTGCAAGTCCAGAACCGAAACCAACAACTGCAGCCGGAACACCGGTAACAGCTGTAATACGCTCTTCTGATATTCCACGCAAGCTTGACAAATCCATATCTTTTGGCGAAAGTCCGAACTGTTGAATCTTCCACGGTCCAGCACTGACAAGTGGTTCACCACGTTTGTCATTTGAGAAGTTTTCTTTCAGATATGATTTCAAAGCTTTTGTATCCTCGTCCGATGGTGATGAACCGAGTGCTGCAATTATCGTCGGATCGGGTGTCAACATCAAACCCGGAACACCTAAGTTCAAAAGTAGTGAAGTGCTGAAGTTGTCTGCCTCTTCGTCTGAAACTGCATCACGTGCAATACTCTTCAACGGCGACATTCCCTTACGCGGATCATATGGGTCGATGCCATATCGGAAATGCACAACGTCTGAAGGATCGAGTTGAATCTGTTGACCACCCGGAGAATACATATAGTAATCTATAAAGTTTGTTGATGCATTGTTGATCATTGGCCGAATCATGAAATGCGGAACGTACCAAAGTTCAACAACACGTAACTGCTTATCACGTACCTTTACCCAGTAACCGTTTCCATCCCAAACGAGGGACATTATCGTTCCCCACCAAAGAATGTTGCCACCATAAAACTTGTTAGGATACTGAATCTTTTCAAGCATTGGATGCCTGTATTGTGGCTCTTCGTTTGCGTCTTCGAGATAAATAGGCGCTTCCGGCCAACGTCGAACCATCCACAACACAACAGCCATAATCAAAGAAGATGAAGTTGGATCTTGCAACATCGCTGAATAATCACGTCGTGTGCGATTCATCAATGTTCCGATCCAAGTTGTCATGCGTTGATAGACCATCTGGTACAACGCTTTCGCGTTATCTGGATTGTTTCTATTTCTAAATACAATTGGCGATTGAAGTTTCAAGTTTTATCCATCCATTCGCTAATTTCTTTTCGATTCATTCCCTCTGGATATTGACAATATTTGCCTTGACTATTCAGGTCCATATCCGCTATTTGTTTTCTTTCCGCGTTTGTTAAAATAACCATTATCGGTTGGTCATTTGCATCATAGATTTTATCTGCTATCTTGACTTTCATTGAACACCCCAACGAACATTATTTGTAGAATGCTCAATCAACCCTGTTGTTGCATCCGGTGCATCGTCATGTGCGTTCTTTCCTGAACGTAGATAGTCACGCATTGCAGCGTAATACTCCGGCCAACGTACCGACCAATCAACAGGAAAACGAATATTGTTTTTCACATTTGTTGCTTCAGTCAAAATACGCGATATCTTGTTTTTACTTTGATGCTTCCATGTGAAGATAGCTTTCAGATAATGCAGCTCTTCACGACAAATCTTTTCAACGTTGCGTGCAAACCCGCGTCCACCGTTGTTAGACTCAATTATTATTTCGCGCATGTCGTTTTCAACAATACGCTTTGCTGTTTCGCGCTCTGTCACTTCTTGCGCTAATTGAGTGAAATATACATTGGTGACGTAGACAAGTTTTTGGTGTACAATTGCTGATATAGAACATAGAAAGTCGTCACCGGTATCAGCTGTATCTGTGTAACTGATTTTTCTTTCAGCAAGTAGATTCCCATTACTATCAACGGGAAGTTGTTCGTAAGTTTGGAGTGTTCCATAAAGTGAACCTTTAACGTCAATTCGTTTGTTGTGATAGTTCGCTGCAAATATCACTTCGTCCATTTTCGATTTTAGCTTGTCATATTCTGTTTTCGACAATATGGCCGGACATAACATACCTTGCTCTTCATTGTAAGCTTCAAACTGCAGCACGTACCATTGTTCGGGTTCGGAATCAAGCAATCTACCGGCTGGATCTTTTTTAGCCCATGCGGTCATGCATAGAATTTCATGCGCTCCACTTTCTTTACGTGATATCCATGTACCTGTGTACCAGCGCCAAACATAATCTAAGTGATTCTCATTAAAAGCCTCTTCTGCACCTTTGATCCAATCATCACCTATCAGCCATTTAGCACCTTTTCCGGTTATCGTTCCACCCAAACCCGAACCTTTGTACGAAAAAAATTGTCCATTTAGCGCCCAGTGTCCGAATGATGCATCACCGTATTTGATAGCAGCATTGAAGATATCAGAGTACACAATCTCACTCGGATCATCTGTTTCATGCTTCTGTTGAATCGTGTTACGTGTATACTTCGAAAAATCCTGCGCGAGTTCATCATTGTAACTTGACGTTATGACGCGCTCTGATTCATCACGTCCGAACAGCCACGCGGTAAAGTTTACAAGTGTTCTCGACTTTCCGTGACGCGGGGGCATTTGAATTAACAGGTTTAGATATGGTTCGTCGTTTGCATCGAGCAACTGATTTAATGCGAATTGTTCCAGCGTGTTGCAAAGCTTGACAAGATGTACTTTATCTATCGTGTAGAAATCTGGATCAACAGCAACACAAAAATCCCAAAAATGACGACGTGCAAGTTCACACAGAACATCACGCTTTGTTGGTACTCTTGACGTTGCTGCTATCATCTTCCTTGCGCCTTATCAAGCAACATATAATATTGTCGAAGTTCATCATCTGACAATTTGGATAAGTCCAAAGCAGGTTGCAACGTGACAGATCCGCTATGGCGCATGTTTACGGTTTCTTCCTTGAACCGCTCTGGATACAGTTGACCACCAAACTTGAGTATCGCCGAAAGTTTTACACCTTCGTTTTTAGCTGAACTTGCGAGACTGTACAAACCCTGTGTCAAACTCGATTTAAGCGATGCCACTTCACGAACAATGAGCGCACGCAAAAGCGGATCATTTGCAACCTCTTCCCGTTCCCTGTCATCCTGCAACGGTGCAAGATCAAGCGACACGTCTAAATCAAATGTCTGCTTGAATGACTCAAATACAAACGCGACCATGTCATCATGGCGTGACTGGGCAGACTGAAGTGAAAGTTGCTCTGTTGACCGAACCGCAATGTTTTCCATACTCAAGCTATAGTATAGAGTATCATGGGAATCTATGCACGACTTTCCGGTAACATGAATCTGAGCAATCATATATTAACCATCTATAAAGAGCGTATAATAGAAGATTTCGGTTCATTTCTGGTGTTTCTGGTGCTCGAAAGCGCCATATTTTCCACATAGTGGAGAGAACGGAGGTGTCACAAAATAAGTTCTTATAATATATAGAGATATTTTTCGCAGTGTCACAGCTGTCACAGGAGTGTCACAGCTTATCTCCCTATCACATAAAGATTTAGCCTATTTGTGACAGTTGTGACAGCATTTTCGAAAGTGACCGAGTAAGGGAAACCCACCTATCTCAAGTGACTTACTTGAGATTCATTTTTCACTTGATAATCCTCCATAATAAAATATCTCCAAAATATGTGATTCCTTTTTCCGATTTTTTGAGAGAAAAACCGTGTCACAGAGGCAAAAAATCACGCAACTCTATACAACACAACAAAATAGCCTGTGACACCACTGTGCCAGCTGTGACACTGCGAAAAATAATTCGTTATAATACAACAACTTATCTTGTGACACATCCACTTCCTCTAAAATGTAAAACGCACAAGTTAAATCACTACAGCATATACACTTACATCATCGTTCCCTGTACCCGGCTGTGACACCCGCGTCTATTCTTGTTGTCTGGATGAACTTGATCAAATTAATATAAACATTTACTTGACGCACATATCAAAATATGATACTATTACATCAAGAGGTTAGAAATGCAAAAAGCAACAGTTTCTGATATCACGTCCGTTGAAAAGATTTCTGAACAGGTGCTCCGTCATCCATCCGAAATGAAAGCCACAATGAAAAATCTAAACGCACACATTGCCCAAAAGTATCCGACGTACGGATTAGAACTTGTGCGTGGTAACGGCTATTTCTACTTCGCCAACAATGGTCCAGTCTACTTTGAGCCGGATTCAATTCAAGTTTGTTACTTGCATCAAGTGGACTTTGCACGATGGTGCACATTCATTGACTTCAGTATCGACGAAGCAATCAAACAAATGGAGGTTCGAAAAAATGAACAGATTTGACACGGAAAAATTGGCAGCTGTGCGGAAATCATCGCAAAGACCCGAAAACGAGAAATGATACCGAGAAGAGCACGGTATAACTGCCGATTTGATTATTGCTGATGACCACGACTAATACGCTGTAACATCCATCTTGATCTTTGACAGAGTGCGCGGCAACGGTGCCGTGTGATGAGAGAAGGAAACAATCAACAATGGAGGTTCGACCTATGTCCGAACGAATTGAATACAGGATGTTCCGAAAACCCTTCACACACGTTGCTGTGCGTCCATACGGCACATGGCACGCGATAGTGGTGCTTTGGATCAACCACGCGCATTGTGGTGAACTGATAGTCCGCACAGAGGAAATTGCACCTACTATAGAAGCAATTTCTGACAAGGCTGGATACTTACTAAACAGACGTGAGTTTGTGCAGTATGACAATGGTGTCGCATTCGAAGATGATGACTGGTTGATTCGGCCAGATTTTGAAGTGCAGGTATTCAGCGAAATAAAAGGTAGGTTGTGCTGAATGGTTGACAGAACGAGAAATATCCATTAGTATTGTAGCAACGTAACAGCTTGTGTATGCAAGCTGCATTTTCGATGGAAAGAGGTTCTACTATGGCAAAAGAAAACGACAATCCGTCAACCGAAGCAAAGTCCGCAAAGTCCGCACAGACGTCCGTGGTACCCGGCACCGTGCCAACCGTCACTCTGACAGCTGAAGAGCTTGCAGCCAAGAAAGCGAAAGTTGAAGCACGACGTGCAGCGCGTGCGCGAATCGCAAAGTTCGTCACAGGAAACAAAGCTGAACTTGGCACACTGGTTGACGACATCACGCTGTTTATCGGCAAGGGTTCTGGCCGAACTTCACGGTCCGTCGGTGTGAACATCAACGTTCAGATCCGTTCCGCGTTCCTTGCAGCCACTGACCATGTGCTTTCCGAAATGGACATCTTCAAAACGTTTCATATCGGTCGGCCAGAAATGGTTGCTGTCACCCGCAAGCTGATACTTGTGCCGAATCCTGAAGATCGAATCTGGATCGAGTTCGACGAACAGGCAGAGCTGTACCGCGTGAAAGGTGCCGGTGCGGAAGCGCCGACCGGCTGGATCGGCTATCTTCCGGCAGAAGCGCGACAGCTGTAAAAAGATCACGATCAACATTTCAAACCCGTATATCGACAACGGTATACGGGTTTTTTGTTTGTGGAGAAATAACAAATGATTATTCTAATTAGTTCAGATGGTGCACACAAATGCGATGAAAAATGCTATAATGCAAAAAGCATGCGATGCACTTGTATTTGTGGTGGAGTGAATCACGGGGTTGGCTTGCGACAGGCAATAGAAAACCTTGAAGCAAGGCAATATGACTTGCTGTTCGAAAACAAAGAGGAAAAAATGATCTTTTCCAACATCAATGAAATCCTGAAAGTTGACGTTGCACAATGTGCACCGTCAACTATTGACTCCAAGTTGCTTATGATCGACATTGCAGTTGTCCAGATCGATGCGAAAAAGCAGAATAGTGCATTCAACGAAATGCGACCGGATGAATATTTACACCTTGAGGGCGGAGAGTACAACATTTCAAGAATCTACCGGCTGCAGAGCGCCGACAACGCAGCGATTCATTACCGGTCACTCGGTGGAATCTACGCTTTTGACATCATTATCAGCTAAATGTTAAAACCGCCTATCACACAAGGGCGGTTTTTCTTTGCTCGAATCAGAAACTGTATTTACATATTCAAGAAATTATAACAAAATGTTATGCGCACGCTGGGTTGAATTGTGATACACTCAAGTATCGATTCATGGAGGTTCACACGGTGGACACAAAAAAGGCAGACAGAAAAACGGACATGCACGAGAGTGACACGTTTCGACCGTTCCGCAAAGTCTATGCAACGGTGAAATCTGAAACATTTCGTGCATTCGCAGATCGGTGTCGATATGAAAAAACCCCTATCGACGAAGCTTTAGCCGGACTTGTGAAGTTGTACGCGGATGGTGGCAACATCATAAAGCCTAAGCATCACGATATGAAAGCAGTGCAGAACTTGAGCGCACACTATCTTCCGACCGTTGAAGAGATAGAGGAAGATTCCAAATCATGAGTGATAATTGGTGGTTTTTCCAAGCGGGAACGAGGAATGTCAAAAGACACGATAATTCGGAAGTTCTTTGTTGCTTGAAGGGTATCCATACTGACAAGGTTTTCTTTGTTGGCGAAGCAATCGCAGCACGGCTAAACTATCTCGAAAAGCAGCTTGCAAAGCGTGCTATTGATTTGTCGGAATCTTCAAAGATCGTCCAGCAACAGAAGAAAGAAATCATGCAACTTGTTGCCGAAAAAAATAAGCAACCTGAAGCAATCATTCAAGAATCAACAGAGCACGACGTAAAGGAATGGGAATGGGATGCGGAAACCGGTGCAGTTAGATATTCTGGAAATAGATCAATCGGCACGGCATTCTATATATCAAACAAAATAAATGCACGTCGTGCCGTTGACGAGTTGAACACGCTTGAAAATGCATACGTGATAATGCATAACAGATTCGTTGAAGCAAGCATAAAGCTCTACATCGCGAAGAAAGAGAAAAAAGAAGCTCCATTCAAAGTTGTTACTGAAATGCTTCACCGCCTTGTAGATCAAGTAGCCAAGGAAATGCAGTCATGAACAAAGCCGAACGCAACAAACGCAAACAAGCCATGCAGTCAATCAACAACGCTCTTCCAGCATTACCACCTGTCGAAAAACTCACTGCAACGCACGAGATTGCGGCACCAGTGATTATTGCCGTGCGCGATTCGGCGGTGCGAAGAGCTTTTGTTAGATCCGCGTATGATCGGCAACAGGCAGAGCGTAAAGCGAAGGAAGAGCGATCTGTAAAATCTGCAGAAATAGCTTCTGCAGACGTTGGCAAACAAAGCGAACTAAGTATTTTTGCATTGCCGAAGTCTGGTCGTTTTTCATCGAAAGAAAGCAATACATGCAAAGTCGAAAAGAAATCAATGGAGGAAAATTAAATGGTGCAGAGTTACTTGATTGAAGAGGTCGGAGAACTTGTCACGGATGCAGACAAGGCAGCACAGTGGCAAGAATTGGTTAACAGGCTTGAACTTGAAGGACAGAAAGAGCTTGTTTCATCGGATGCAAGAAACGTTGTGCCCGTGCCGTTTCTGCCCATGACGAACAGGATCAAAAACATTGTCTCTACCCTGTGTCCGAATGAATGCAAGGTGTCGGAGTATAAGTTCTCACCGATTCCATACGACGCGCTTGCGCTTATCCTTCTTGCGCGTGACATGGATTGCTTCGATGAAATCAAGGTGCATTACAACAACAATGCAACAGATCCATTTGCGGTTGGTGTACGCACCGAAGAGAAGCAAGAGAAGAAACTCTTTCTGATTGTCCGGTGGGGTGACGAAAAGAAGGAAATGGCCGAACTTGAAGAGCTTGCCGTTGCGAAGAAAGCTGAAGAGGCGGCAAAGAACGCACGCGAAAAGCTTCGGTTTGTAAACAACGTGCTTGAAGATCCGAAGCGTTTCGTCCGTGAACATCTGGACGATTCATACTTTAGCCTTTACATTTAAGGACTGTGTAAAGGCAGAGTATGGAGCGAATACGTAGTCCGCCCGAAAGGGTAAATATATTTTAGAATCAATATTGTGTGTGCCGGACGATGCAAAATAGCGTAGCAGTTATCAAGCGCGTCCGGCACTTCTAAAAACTTCATCCACTCGGATGCAGCTTTTAGAAGGGGTTCATCATGTTGATAGGGTTTTTTCTGTTTGCGTTTCTGTTACCCGGCTGTGTTGTTGTTCTTGCAATAATTCGGCTTGTCAGATGGATGAAACGGCATGGACGCACATGACATTACCGAAGTAGTACTTGCCGGGTTATGTATTGTCGCAATGTTTACTGCACTTTTGAAAACAATATTTATGTTTAATGAACAAGTCCAGTACGAAAAGGAACAGGAAATGGCAGACATTCAGAAGGAAATGACGAAAAATAACAATGTGTTCATTGCCTACTATCAAGGCTGCACATTCATCTATGCCGACGTGCCGGAAACAAAAGAGCATTTCACGCTGGACACTCCACGGCATTGGAAACTTTATCTGAGTCTACGCAAGGATTCACCAAAAATGGTCAGATTGTTTCATAACATGAATGATCTGAGGACAGAACTTTACAATATAGGTTGTCTACTTTGAAACAGAAAAAGTTCCTACTTGAACCGCACGTAATAGACGACGTGAAGTATTACACGGTCAAGCAATTTGCGCTCATAACACACCGGTCAGAAGTCAACGTGCGTCATTTGATTCATGATGGTAACAGGATAAGAAAACTCAGGTGCACACACATCATCGGAAAGCCGATGATACCAGCAATAGAATTGTGTGAGTTCCCTTTTACGTTAGCCGGACGCAACATCTATGAAGTCTACTATTATAACAAAGATGGTGAAATTGATTCA
>Ga0307375_10000786_pt1 | contig 37406 bp, 34 predicted proteins | sample TR1MG_FD_202531 | JGI IMG/M metagenome (GOLD analysis project Ga0307375, IMG submission 202531) | Soil microbial communities from Risofladan, Vaasa, Finland - TR-1 | ecosystem: Environmental > Terrestrial > Soil > Coastal area > Acid sulfate soil | place: Finland: Risofladan, Vaasa | collected... | reverse complement strand
CGGGACCCCTACCTTGATGGGTACGACGCCGCTCTCCGGCGTGATAGCCGGCGCGACCGATGCGACAGGGGACCTCTATGTCTTGACGCAAAGCGGGGTTACGACGTTTAAGAGCGGAGGGGGAACGCTTCCCGTGCAAGATAGCGTAGCTCTCCCAAGCGGACTCAAGCCGACCGCGATGACGGCTGGCGCCACACAAATTAACGTCACGGGCACAACACAGGGCAGCGCTGAAGTCGTCACCTTCCCGCTCATAAGCGGCGGTGTCGCTTGCCCCACGTCGGCCGTCATAGGGCCTCATACTGAGGCTGGCAGCGCCTTCCTATCGGAAGGCGGCCACTATGTGTATGTGACCGATGCCGCGCGCGGCGATCTCTACGCCTACACGGCCACGACCAGCAGTGCGGGGCCCACGCTCGATGCCGTGGTGCGCACGCGCGCCATGCCGCGGGCCATAGGCGGTCTCGTGGCAAACGTAACCGTATCGCCGCAAACACTCTATGCGCTCATTCAGGGCAGCAATACGGTAGCGGCCTACGCGGTGAGCGCGACAGGCGCGTTAAGCGGCCCTATCAGTACCTCCCCTACCTGCACAAACTGCGGCACCAACACGGCGGAAACAGGGCCCAGCGCCGAGGCACTGGCGCCTAACGGCCAGAATCTCTATGTCACCGACTGGGGGTCGACCGGGCCTTCAGGCGGCGTGACGACCTTTCCGATCTCCTCGCAAGGGACGCTCGATACGCCCCATTGGGTCGGCGCCGGGCAAACCCCCATGGGGGTCGCGGCCGATCCGTCCAACCGCTACCTCTATGTCGCCAACAGCTGCTATGAGAACAGCACGGGTACGAACTGTCCTGGCACGATCAGTCCTTACAGTCTCACGGGAGGAAGCCCGCAGCCCCTCGCGGCACAGCCCTCCGTCGCGACAGGGCTTTATCCGATGCTGCTGACCATAGACCCCACGGGCCAATACCTCTATGTCGCCCAGTATCAAGCGGCCTCCATCGGCGCCTATGCGATCAACCAAGACTCGGGCGTACTGTCGCCACTCGGCGCCGCTCCATCGGGCAACCTTCCATGGACGGTCGTGGTGGGGCCCGCCGGCCGACACCTCTATGCGAGCAACAACGGTGGAGGCGTGTCGATTTATCACATCAATGGAACAAACGGCGAAATCAGCCCCGCGCAAACACCGACCCTCGATGTCCCAGGCAACCCGATCGGGCTTGTGATCGGACCCAAAGGACGCAGACTCTATGTCGCCACACAAAATGGAACGGTCAGCGTCTTTACGCGTACCAATCCCCTAGTGAACCCCGCTCATTGGAGTGCGGCCCCGATCACCCTTCAGGGCACGTTCACGAACGCCTACGGCCTGGCGCTCGCCAATAACGGCAAGGCCTTATATGTGATCGATAACTGTAGCGCCCCCAATTACGACAACGCCGAAATACAAGCATTGCGTATTCCGGCCTTTAGCACAAACCTTGGCGCCTTGGACTACAGTGCCATTGGAGCCCCCACAACAACTATTGCTTGCACGGTGCAGGCGGTGCCGGGTGGAGGCCTCAACTAAGAACCAAATGGCCCCATTGGGACCATTTGGCTAAATGAGGCGGGGCTTGTCCCGCCTTTTTTACATGAGCTTACGCGAATGTTCGGCTGCCGCCGCCCCCATACCGCCTTTGACGTGTAACTTGTCCTCCGGTGGCGGAATGACCGCAGGCACGCCAAGCGAGGCCGCCCACAATTCCCGCGCCCAGCCCTTCGCGTGATAGAAATGCCGATCTTCTTGATCTTCAATCTCGTCATACGCCTTCTTCAATATCGCGGCGTCGCTACCATCCATCTTTTCCGCGACTTGCCCGATCAATTCCCAGTTCAGGTGATCTTTTAATTCCGCCATGGCGACGGATTCAGCCGCCACGATCTCGGCCTGCCCGCGCGCCCCTGAACTCAGCGCGACCTGCATGCCTTTGACTAAGGTCTCCGCGATGGAGCGCACAATCTTGCGCCCGCCCGTCTCCTGCTCGGCGTTGACCCCAAACTCGGTACAAATATCCATGAGCACGCGCTCGTGGCGTCGCGTCTCGCCTAAATACCTCTCCCACTCCTTGGTTAAGTCCGCGTTTTGCGCGCACGTTAAAGCGGTCTCATAAATCTTTATGCCACCACGCTCCGTTTCAAGCGCCTCGCACAATAGGTCGTCTACTTGATGTCGGTTCATATACACCTCGTTATTGCCATATCGCCGTATTGGCGAAGGAGAATTATCGACTCCCTTCGGCGCGCACATATCCACCCTATGCCGGACACTATATCGTCCTGCGTTTTAGGCCATAGGCGGCGCGCAAGCGAAGCTCAAGCAATACACGAAACGATTGGGCAACCAGGCATCCGACGCCTATTAACGATAATCCTAAACTCAGCCATTAAAGCGATCATTACCATAGCCTCTGGTTTGCCCCACGCGCGCCATCGCGTATGGGGCTCAGTCGACCTCAGCAGACGCGGATTAAGCTTAGAAATCTGTTAAATAATCATCAGTTCATGGGCCACTTGGGGCAGGTGCATACATAATGCCAGGCTTTAGGTAGGCGCGGCGTTGGTCAAGGAAAAAAGTTTGCGACCGGAGTTCCCGTCACGACTTGCATGCGCAAGCGGGGCAAAACAGGTGGGGGGACACGATAAGACGCGAGACGTCCTAAAAACAAAACCCGGGGGGTTTAGACCCCGGGTTGACAACGATATCGACGATATTATAGGACTGTCTGTTAGATACTATAATACATATCGAATTCGACAGGATGGGTCGTCATGCGTAGACGCGTGACTTCCTGCATCTTCAAGGCGATATAGGAGTTTATGAAGTCGTCGCTAAAGACACCGCCTGCGGTTAAGAACTTCCGGTCCTTATCCAGGGCCTCCAAGGCCATGTCCAAGGAGTGACAGACCGTCGGGATCTTTTTGGCTTCCTTGGGCGTCAACTCATAAAGATCATGATCGGCGGGCTCGCCCGGATGAATCTTGTTTATGATGCCGTCCAATCCGGCCATCATCATAGCGGCAAAGCCAAGGTAGGGGTTCGCACCCGGGTCCGGGAAGCGCACTTCGATACGACGGCCCTTGGGATTGGCGACATAAGGGATACGGATCGAGGCCGAACGATTGCGGGCCGAATAGGCCAACATCACCGGGGCTTCAAAGCCGGGGACTAAGCGCTTATAGCTGTTGGTCAAGGGGTTCGTAATGGCGTTCAGCGCGCGCGCATGTTTAATGATGCCGCCTATATAAAAAAGCGCGATCTCGCTTAAGCCCGCATAGCCATCGCCCGTAAAGAGATTCTTGCCGCCCTTGGCCAAGGACTGGTGGCAATGCATGCCCGAGCCGTTATCACCTACGATCGGTTTCGGCATAAAGGTCGCGGTCTTGCCGTGGTTGCGGGCAACATTATGGACGCAGTACTTCAGGATTTGAATCTCGTCTGCCTTACGCACGAGCGTCGCGAACTGAGTGGCGATCTCGTTCTGATTGGCCGTCGCCACTTCATGATGATGGGCCTCGACGATAAGCCCCATCTCGGTCATGGCCAACACCATGGCGCTACGAATATCCTGGGACGAATCGACCGGCGGAACCGGGAAATAACCGCCCTTGACGCCAGGCCTGTGGCCTAGGTTGCCGCCATCGTACTCCTTGCCGGTATTCCAGGCCGCTTCCTCGGAATCGATGCGGCAAAAGGACCCGGCCATGTCCACGCTCCAACGCACGTCGTCGAAGATAAAGAACTCGGGCTCGGGGCCGAAGAACGCGGTATCGGCGATACCCGTGCTCTTCAAATAAGCCTCGGCGCGTCTGGCCAAAGATCGCGGGTCGCGATCATAGCCTTGCATGCTGAGAGGTTCCAGAACGTCGCAACGCAAAAGCAAGGTGGGCTCTTCCGTGAACGGATCCAACACCGCCGTGGTTGCGTCCGGCATAAGCACCATGTCTGATTCATTGATCGCCTTCCAACCGGCAATCGAAGAGCCATCAAACATCTTCCCTTCTTCGAAAAGCTTCTCGTCTACGGTATGCGAAGGTACCGAGACATGCTGTTCCTTCCCTTTGGTGTCGGTAAACCGGTAATCGACGAATTTGACGTCGTTATCCTTTATCATCTTTAAGACATTGGCGGACATGCATTTCTCCTGACTCTGATTTATTTTGGGGCGTCTGAGCGGTGGCAGCTACGCCTGAGGCGGCCATTTTGCACGAAATATGCCAGCAAGAAAACGCCAAAACCGCCATTTTCCCGCACGTTCTTAAGGGGCATTGCACCACTTATGGTCATAGCGCGCCAAATTGCCCTACTATGGTGCAATCACTGAAAACAGACGTGCACGGCGGCGATCTGCGCATCCTGCAAGACGGCCTGCGCAAAACGCGCCTGTAGCGCCCGCGCCGCGACCGGGGTCGGGGCAAAGTCGAGCGAGAGACGAATCTCAACCGATATCTTACCGGCAAGATAATGCAAAACCACCGCGTCGATGGCCTTGGCCGCCTCGATCCCGGCGAAATAGCGCTCGAGCCGGGCCAATACCTCGGCGCGCAGCGGTAACCGCGCCGTGCTTATCGCCTGCTCGTCATCTTCCGGATCAATATGGACGAGCACATCGGCGACATTGTCGATACGCGTCACAAGGGCCATACGCACCATTTCGCTAATCTGGTGCCCTTCGGATACGCTCACCCCTTGGTTGACCATGATGTGAACATCGATAAAGGCGCGACCCGCCGCGCGTCTGCTACGCAAAAGATGCAAGGTACGCACGCCATCGACCGACATAATAACGTGCTTGATGTGATCGAGCTTCTCGGCCTCGAGACCCGTATCGACAAGCTCACGTAAGGCCTGCCAACCCAGGCTCGCCCCCATCCGCACAATCAGGATCGCCACGCCGATCGCGGCAATCGCATCGAGATCCGAGATCCCCAACATACTCCCGGCAATACCCACCGCGACCACCGTCGAGGAAAACACGTCGGTCCGATAATGCCATGCGTTGGCGTGCAGCAATTGCGACTTCAGCCGATTGCCGGCATGCCGCATATAACGAAACAAGCCCTCCTTGACGCCGATCGCCCCCAGGGCCATCAGGAGCGCAAAGACATGGGGTGTGGCCAGGGATTTTTGGGCACTCAGGGCGCTTGCCGCATGCAGGGCGATGCCAAAGCCCGTCGCGATCAAAAGGAGGCTCAAACCGAAGGTCCCGGCGGTTTCAATGCGCGCGTGCCCATAAGGGTGGTCTTCATCTGCCGCGCGCGCCCCTAGACGGGCGGCCACCAGGACCAAAGTATCGCTCAAAAGATCCGAAAGGGTGTGAAAGCCATCGGCCACCAAGGCGGCCGAGGCGCCGAGAATGCCGGCGATAAACTGGCCTAACGCCAGGGCCAGATTGACAAGAAGCCCTCTAAGGATGACTTTTTGACGCGCAACGCTCGCATCAAGGGGAACTCCATCCACGTCGTCTATGGCTGTCACTTGCGCACCTCGATCGTCAAAACGATATCACCGCACGGCTCGTTGCGTATCGCCAAGATGCTATGCCCCTCCAAGCGACACCAGGCCGGAATATCATGCAGGACGCCCGGATCTGTGCACGTCACGGTCAAAACGTCGCCCGCCGCAAGCCCGGCGATGCAGCCGCTCACGCGAATGACGGGCATAGGACACAGAAGATAGCGGGCGTCTAGATCCATGCCTAGAGATACCAATGAGTCGCAAGCGCATGTGCCGCAAGCGGCGCCACCTGCCGCTCGTCCTTAAAGTCATCCGGGCCGCCGATGGCGATGCGTACGGAAGACTCCGCCCGACCCTGTCCGAATCGCGCCGTGATCGAGGCGGCGAGGTCGAGATCGCCCTCCTCGACAGAGCCCTGCAAAAGCACAAGGGGGCCGTTATGGTCGACCGCCCACATATGGATAAAGCGTTTACGGTAACCCTCAAGAAACCGATTCTCGCCCGCTTCGCGGCCCACGATCAACTTAAAATGAGGCCTCGGACGCAAATGCCGCCCAATTTTTAAGAGCATGATATCGTCGAAATCGTAGCGTCGCTCGCCACGACTATTCCAGAGATCCTTAAGTTTATGGGCGTAATTCTCGTCGGTCAAAAAGCAACACCCGCCGGCAGGCTGCGCATACTCGAGGCCGTGGGCCTCGGCCAGCGCGATTTGCGGCTTGCGATTGCGACCGTGGAGCCCCAGGAGCAAGTCGCGATCGACCCAGCCTTCCCGCTCTGGCAGGGTCGGAGGCAATAGCTTGGCGCAAAGCGGCCGCAAAAGGCGATCCTCCGCGCCCGACTCGCGCGCAATGATCGGAAAGGTATCCCGCCTCTGCGACATCGGACGTTGCCCCAGGACTTCGCCCGTTACGATAAAATCAAAGCCATGGTCCTCCATCCAGGACCGCGCCCGTCCGACCATAAAACCCTTGCAATCGAGGCACGGGTTGAGATGCGCGCCATAACCATGACGCGGATTCAAGACCACGTCCTTATAGTCATCGATCACGTCTATGATGTGCAGCCTGATACCGAGTTGCTCGGCGCTATGGAGCGCGTTATTACGCACGCCCCGAGCCGCGCGATCATGACGGATGGCGTGCGTATGGCCTTCGACGCAAAAACCCGTAAAAAAGTTGATACCTTCCACATGTATGCCTTGGTCGAGCATAAGCCGTGCCGCCAAAAGCGAATCAAGACCGCCCGACAGCAGCACAACGGCCTTTCTTTGGCCATTTTCACGAGACATCTTGGCTTCCATCCGCTCCCCGGTTATGCTGTGTGGTCTCTATCTAGTGCAGGGTGCCTAGTATATCGCGCCCATAAACCGCGCGGCACCCCCAGGAATTCGTGCGCCCACTTCGTATTGCGCTTCTTCTCGGGCTTATGGCCCTAGGCCTAGACCTCGCCATGCTCGCCATCCGCTGGGGGGAGGTGGCACACCTGCGTCACGGGCCCATACCCCAATCACGCTTCATCAAGACCTATCTCGCGAGCCGCTCGGAGATGGGTAGGCCGGTCCTGCGTTGGCATCCCGTCGCGCTTGCGCGCATTTCTCCTATTCTGCAACGCGCCGTCGTCTTGGCTGAGGACGACACCTTCTATCAAAACGACGGCTTCGATATTCCGGCCATCCTCTGGGCTGCGCGCTACGACCTCCATGCCGGACGTATCGTCTATGGGGCCAGCACCATAACAGAACAAACCGCCAAAAATATGTTTCTCGATCCGGCCCGCACGGTTTTTCGCAAGGCCAACGAAACCCTACTCACGATGGTCTTGGCGCACACCTTAACGAAGCGACGCGTGCTCGCCATCTATCTGAATGATGCGCAATTCGGCCCAGGCATCTACGGGGCACAGGCGGCGGCCCAATATTACTTTCATAGCTCGGCGCGCTTGCTGACACGCCGCCAGGCGGCGGAACTCGCCGCGACGCTCCCGGATCCGCAGGGCGGTAACCCCCAGACGCCGGATCGCTATTTCCGGTATCGGACGGCAAAAATCCTGCGCTTACTCTCCGAAAATACCCGATACCGGCGACGATGGATGCAAGAAACACAGGCCGCGCGCGCCAAGCGTCTTTTGTAAAAGAGGGGCGCGCGACGCCTTTGACGTTTGCTGAAACTCCCTCGCACGCATTATAGTGGCCGTCAAGCGGATAGGCGTGGTCGTCGAGAGGCCTAAAGTGGACTCTAGTCCATATGAAGGACCGGCGCCTTATAAAGAGCCGCGATTGTATCCTCCTTTGAAGGGCGCGACGTGACATTCCAGAAACTCATTTTTGCCCTACAGCGCTATTGGGCCGAACAGGGCTGCGTTATAGAGCAGCCCTATGATGTCGAAGTGGGGGCCGGGACCTTCCACCCAGTAACGTTTCTGGGCAGCATCGGTCCTGAACCGCTGCGGGCGGCCTACGTCCAGTCGTCGCGACGACCCACGGATGGCCGTTACGGCGAGAATCCGAACCGGCTCCAGCGTTACTTTCAGTTTCAGGTGATGCTAAAACCCTCTCCGGCCAACATCCAAGACCTCTATCTGAAGTCGCTTGCCGCGCTCAAGATCGATCTGCTCAAGAATGATGTGCGATTCGTGGAAGACAACTGGGAATCCCCCACCTTAGGGGCCTGGGGACTCGGTTGGGAGGTCTGGCTCAACGGCATGGAGGTGAGCCAATTTACCTACTTCCAACAGGCAGGCGGCCTCGAATGCCGGCCGGTCACAGGCGAAATCACCTATGGATTGGAACGACTCGCCATGTATCTACAGGGCGTGGACAACGTCTTTGACCTCGCCTGGAACGAACAGGTGCGCTACGGGGATCTCTATCACCAAAACGAGGTCGAGATGTCGCGGTTTAATTTTACGGAAGCCGACGTGACCGCCCTCCATTCCCGCTTTCGCGATTTCGAGGAGGAATGCCGTAGGCTGGTGGGTCTCCATCTCCCTTTACCGGCCTACGACCACGTCCTCCATGCCTCGCACACCTTTAATCTCTTGGATGCCCGCCATGCGTTAAGCGTCACGGAGCGCGCGCGCACGATCGGACGCGTCCGCGCCTTGGCGCGGGCCGTGGCCCAGGACTATTACCTCAAACGCGAGGAGCTAGGGTTCCCCCGGATGCCACGAAACGATGCGTAAAACCGACGATCTATTATTTGAGATCGGCACAGAAGAGCTGCCGCCCAAAGAGCTACAAAAACTCTCGGAGGCGCTCGCCAAAGGGATCCTCGCGGGCCTTTTGGCAAAAAGACTGGCCACCGACGACTCTGTGAGCCGGGTCTTTGCCGCGCCACGCCGCCTAGGCGTGCTCGTGAGCGCCGTCGCTGCGCGTCAAACCGCGGAGACTATCGAAAAAAGAGGTCCGTCCGTGAGCGCCGCCTTCACCCAAGACGGCGCGCCCACGCCCGCCGCCTTGGGCTTTGCGCGATCAGTGGGGGTGACAGTTCAAGCACTCACGCGGATTAAGACGGACCGAGGGCTCTTTTTAAGCTATCAAGAACGGCGCAGAGGAGAGGCCTTGAGCGCGGTCCTTCCGGGCATCCTAGACGAGGCCTTGCTGCGTCTACCGACCGGGCGACGCATGCGCTGGGGGGCAGGGGACACCGAATTCGTGCGACCGGTCCATTGGATCGTGGCCCTTCATGGGCGGCGCGCCCTCCCGATGACCGTGCTTGCCATTAAGGCCGGACGCCGCACCTATGGGCATCGATTCCATGCCCCGAAACCACTTGCGATCTCGAGCGCGCGCGACTACGCCGACATCCTAAAAAATAAGGGCCAAGTGATCGCCGATTTTGCCGAACGCCGCGAACTCGTGCGCGCCCAAAGCCTGCAATTGGCGACCACGATCGAGGCGCACGCCTTAATCGAACCCGACCTTCTCGATCTCGTGACCTCGCTCGTGGAATGGCCGCACGCCATCATGGGGGCGTTTGACGAGTCCTTCCTTACGATCCCGCGAGAGGCCTTGATCGCGGCCATGCAGGACCACCAAAAATATTTTCCGCTCGAGCGCGACGGAGAACTGCTCCCGCGATTCATCACGATCGCCAACATCGAAAGCCAAGACGATACGGTCATTCGCAAGGGCAACGAGCGCGTGTTGGCGGCACGATTTGCCGATGCGCGCTTTTTTTGGCAAAACGATCGCACCCAAAGCCTAGCGGCCCATGGCGAGGGCCTCGAAGGGGTCGCGTTCGAGGAACGCCTAGGCAGCATGGCCCAGAAGGTCGCGCGCGTCCAAGGTCTGGCCGCCATAATCGCCACTCTTGTCGACTGCAATGAAGCCCAGGCACGACGCGCGGCGCTCTTGTCCAAGGCCGATCTCATGACCGGCATGGTGGGGGAATTCCCCGAGCTCCAAGGGGTCATGGGCGGGTATTACGCGCGTCACGATGGCGAGGATCCCGCCGTCGCGACTGCGATCGCGGAACATTACCGACCCCGTTTTTCCGGGGACGCCCTCCCGGAGACGCGCATAGGGCGCGTGGTGGCGCTCGCCGACAAACTCGATACCTTGGTCGGCATCTTTGGGGTGGGGCTTGCGCCCACCGGAGACAAGGATCCCTTTGCCTTAAGGCGCGCCGCCATCGGTATTCTGCGACTGCTCGACGTCTTAGGTGAAAAGGGGCACGATCTCGACGTGCCGGCGTTAATGGAAAGCGCCCAGGCGCAATTCCCGCAAGGACTTCTGCCCGGAGACACCAAGACCGCGGTTTTGGCCTTCTTAGAAGAGCGTCTACGCCACTTCCTAGAGACCTCCTACCCGCAAGACGCGGTCCAAGCGAGCCTTGCCTACGGGCTGAAACAGGCGCATGACGTGAGGCGTCGCGCACAGGCGCTCGCCGCGTTCGCGCAAAGTGCCCATGCGCCGGCGCTCGCCGCGGCCCATAAGCGGATTTGCAACATCCTCAAAAAAAATAGCGCAGACCTCATCGCCCCTGATACGCGCGTGCTTCACGACCCGGCTGAAAAACGTCTCGCGGCAGAGCTCGCGGACTGCCAAAACATGGTGGAGGAATGGAGAAAGGTTCAAGATTATAGGCAAATGGATTATGAAAAAGTCCTAGAAGCGTTTGGCGCGTTACGGCCGGCGGTCGACGGATTCTTTGAGGAAGTCCTCGTCATGACCGATGATGATCAGGCGCGCCAAAGCCGTCTTGCGCTGCTATCGGATCTCGCCCGACTTTTCGAGACCGTAGGCGATTTATCCTGCCTCAAAATATCCGGAGACGCCCCATGACAGACGACCGAGACTCCTTTGCCGCCATGAACGGGGCGATACAAAAATTCCACGATAAGCACGATTTTAAAAATCAAGGCGGCGAGGATCTCGTCTATCGCGTAGCGCTCATGACAGAAGAGCTAGGAGAAATCTCCTCCTGCGTCACCAAAGGCAAAAGCCGGGAGGCCTTGGCCGAGGAATGCGCGGACTTGCTCATACTCCTTCTTGGAACCGGCATTGCCGGAGACTTCTCCTTGAGCGAGGCCTTTTGGAAGAAGATGGGCATACTCATGGGGCGTGAATCGCGTATGATCGACGGTCGTATTCGGGTATCCGAGTTTAGGGACTGATTATGCGACTCCTCATCCTTGATCGCGACGGCGTCATCAACGAAGACTCCGACGCTTACATTAAAAGCCCAGACGAGTGGCAACCCATACCCGGGAGTCTCGAGGCCATCGCGCGGCTGGCGCAGGCCGGCTACCATGTCGTCATCGCCACCAACCAATCCGGCATCGCGCGCGGCTTATTTAACGTAGACATGCTCAATCGCATTCACAACCGCATGATCGACGAGGTGCATCACAAGGGCGGCGAGATCGACGCGATCTTCTTCTGTCCGCACGGCCCCGGGGATCGCTGCCTGTGCCGCAAGCCCTTGCCGGGACTATTCCACGACATCGCAAAACGGCTCAAGACCAATCTGAACGGCACGTATGCGGTCGGCGATTCGTTACGCGACATCGAAGCGGCCAGGGGCGGGTCCGCGCTACCGATCCTCGTGCGTACCGGCAAAGGCCTAAGGGCGATCGCCAAAGGGATCGGGCTTCAATCGGTGCCCATTTATGATGACCTGGCCGCCTTTACCGCAGCGCTCCTCGGTCCGGGCATCGCCAATCCCCCATGAAACAAGCGGTCAGATCGGTCCTGTTTCAGCTAGGCTTTATCGCCTCCATCGTCGTGTGGTCGCCGGTCGTGCTCGCGCTTTTCTGGTTGCGCCCGATTCCGCGCTATCGCGTCATACGCCAGTGGGGACGCTTTACGACCTGGTGGCTCAAACAGACATGCGGCCTCTCATACGAAGTCGTGGGCTACGAAAACGTACCCTCCAGCCCCTGCGTCATCCTCTCGAAACATCAGTCCACATGGGAAACGTTGGCCTATCAGTGGATATTTCCTCCCCACGTGTGGGTCCTTAAGCGAGAGCTTTTGTGGATCCCGATGCTCGGTTGGGGGATGGCGTTAAGCCAACCGATCGCGATCGATCGGAAAAAACAACGACACGCCATAGACCAGGTCGTACAAGGGGGCTGCGACCGCTTAAAGAAGGGACGCTTCGTGATTATTTTTCCGGAAGGCACGCGCACGGCACGCGGCACGCACGGCCGCTTCAAGGCCGGAGGGGCAAGGCTTGCCCATACCGCAAACGTGCCCCTGCTGCCGGTCGCCCACAATGCCGGCTGCTTCTGGGGGCGACGCGCCTTCGTCAAAGAAGCGGGCGTCATCCAAGTCGTCATCGGCAAGCCCATCTTGGTAGCCGGACGCACGCCGGCCGAACTCAACGCCTTGGCCGAGGACTGGATACGAAAAACGACAGAGGATCTGGAAAAACGCGCGCAGGACCATTTTTAAGGAAAGCTGTGCGCAGTATAATGCCGCGATGAAAGAGCGCACCCCCCTCACGCCTCCCGACGGCCAACGGCGCGTCCTCCTGCATTCCTGCTGCGCGCCTTGCGCCGCCGACGTCATGCAAGAGATGCAGCGCTCGGGGCTTGAACTCACTATCCTATTCTATAACCCGAACATCCAACCAAAGCTCGAGTACGAGCTCCGCAAGACCGAGAACAAGCGTTTTGCGGAACAATTGGCGATCCCCTTCGTAGACCTCGATTACGATAAGGATAACTGGTTTGCGCGCGTAAAAGGGCTCGAGAACGAACCGGAACGCGGGGCCCGATGCACGTCCTGCTTTGATATGCGCTTCGAACGCTCCGCGCTCTACGCCATAGAGAACGGCTTTACCCTCTTTACGAGTTCGCTTGGCATCTCGCGCTGGAAAGACATGGATCAGATCAACGGCTGCGGGCAACGAGCCGCAAGCCGCTTCCCGGGCCTCTCTTATTGGACGTTCAATTGGCGTAAAGGCGGGGGCTCGCAACGGATGATCGAAATCGCGAAGGAAAACCGCTTTTACCAGCAAGAATACTGCGGCTGCGTCTATTCGCTGCGCGATACGAATCGAGCGCGCGTAGAACGCGGTCTTGACAAGATTCGTTTCGGGAAACGATTCTACGGCGCAGACTCGGGCTCCTGAACCGGCGCGCGGACGCGCACATAAGCGGCGAGCGCGGCAAACTCCTCTACACTCAAGGTCTCCGCGCGTCGAGTCGGATCGATGCCAAGCGACACCCAATCCGTAGACGCCAAATAAGCCTTCAGGTTCTGACGCAACATCTTGCGCCGTTGCGAGAACGCGCGCGATACAATCTCTGCGAAAAGTGGCCGATCCGCCGCGGGCACGCGCGGTGCCACGGGCTTTAAGTAGACGAGGCGTGACTCGACCTTAGGCGGCGGTATAAAGGCGTCGGGTGGGACACAAAAAAGAGACGTCACCTCGCACTGCATCTGGACCATCACGGAAAGCCGCCCATAATCGCCCCCGCCGGGACTGGCCGCAAGCCTATCGACGACCTCCTTTTGCAACAAAAACACCATGCCTTGAATGCAGGGCTGCTGCAAAAGATGGAAGATCAGCGGGCTCGATATATTGTAAGGCAGATTGCCGACTACGCGCACCGATGCGCCTTGGCTGGCGCAGAAGGAAAACCTGAGGGCATCGGCCTCATGCACCTGCACGCGCTCCGCGCTAAAACGGCGGCGCAAGTCGGCGATCAAGTCGCGATCTATCTCGACTACGTGCAGGTGATCGAAGTAATGAAGGAGGTGGGCCGTAAGCGCGCCGCCGCCCGGACCTATTTCGAAGGTTTCTGCGCCTTGAGCGGCGGCGCACGCCTGCGCGATCGCGCCTAGCACGCCATCGTCGTGCAAGAAGTGCTGGCCGAAGCGTTTTTTAAGCGACGACACGGCTTTTACACAAGGTCTTGGCCAAAGCCACGGCCGCCATGAAACTGCCGGTATCGAGTACGCCGCTCCCCGCGCGATCGAACGCGGTGCCGTGATCAACGGAGGTCCGAATAAAAGGAAGACCCAAAGTCACGTTTACGGCCTCCCCAAAACCTTGCGCCTTCAAAACCGGAAGCCCTTGATCGTGATACATCGCCAATACCGCGTCGACCCCCTTGAGATGCGCCGGCACAAACGCCGTATCGGCGGGGATCGGCCCTACGATATCGAAGCCGGCGGCGCGGGCGCGGGCGCAGGCGGGTTCTATGATCAACCGCTCCTCCATGCCCAGATGCCCGCCTTCACCGGCGTGCGGATTGAGGCCAAGGACCACGATACGGGGCCGCGGTATCCCAAAATCGCGGACAAGCGCCTCGCGCAAGATACGAAGCGTCACATCCAAACGCTCCCCTGTGATCGCGCCAGGGACCTCTGACAAGGGCAGGTGCGTGGTCACGAGCGCCACCCGCAAGGACCCTGCCACAAGCATCATGACCACCTGCTCGACCCCCGAGTGATCGGCCAGAAACTCGGTATGCCCCGTGAACGGGAAGCCCGCCTCATTGATCGAGGCCTTATGTATGGGGCCTGTCACCAAGGCATCGAACTCACCGCTCAGGCAACCCGTCGTAGCCCGCCTTAAACAAGACAGTACGTAATCCGCGCAGCGCGGATCGGGGTGTCCGGGTATGCACGCATAGCCTAACGGGACGGGCAGGACCGACAGCCCCGATACCCCCGGCTCATAAAGGGGGAATGCCCGCGCAAGCCCGCGCAAGCCCGCGCGCGCATGAAGCACATCGGGGTCGGCGATCAAGACGAGATCCAAAGAGGCGTCCATCTCTTGCAAAACCACGAGATCGGGGCCCACGCCGGCGGGATCGCCGGGGGTGACCGCGATGACGAAGCGCTCAGCTCGCGCTGGGGTAGCGGACATAGGCATCGTCACGCAAGGTTTGCAGCCAGCGCACATAGAGCGCATTGCCTTTACGCATGCGCAAAATGTTCTTCGCGTCGGCGCGCGAAGGCCCACTACGCGTGCGTCGGCCCACGACCTCGATTAAGACCTGACCCTGATCTGTGTCATACGGTCCGCCCACCTGATGCAGGGCAAGATGGGAAGCGGGGCCCACCAGGGTAGGCGGCAGGGCGGCGACGCCCACCCAACCCAAAGAACCCCCTTGGCTCGCCGTGCTCGCCTCGGAATAGGCGTGCGCGACCGTCGCAAAGCTCGCGCCCCCCGCAATACGGGCCTTCAAGGCCTCCAGCTTTTCTCGAACCATGATAGGCGAGAGCACTTTAGAAGGCCGCAAAACGATCTCCCGTAAACGAACCTGCTTATGGGCGGGACCCTGTGCGCCCGCGCGCCGCCCTTTAAGCTTAAGCAAATAATACGCATCGTGGCCCGACACGATCTGGACCTCGCCTACCTTCATCGTCTGTAAGGCGCGCACGAAGTTTTGTTTGAGGTGCGCTGCGGTCCGCCAGCCCAGACTGCCTCCCTCCAATGCATGCGGATCCTCAGAGGAGGCGATCGCCGCTTGGCTAAAAGGTGTACCGGCTTGGATCTCGGCTTGGATCTTTTCGGCGTGCGCTAGAACGCGTGCGCGCTCGGTCTTGTCGGCGGCCGCAGGCATGGTCAGGGTAATTAAGCTCACATGATAGCGCGCGCCATCGGCCGCGCGTGCCTGTGCCAAGAAGCGACTCACCGCGTGATGCGACACCGTCACACTCCGGCTGATGCGCTGTTGAACGAGTTCCCGAATCGTCAACTCTACACGCAACCGCTTAAGGAAACTCTCGGGCGTAAATCCTTGGGATGCGAGCGCCTGGAGGAACTGAGGCACGGTCATGTGGTTGCGGGCGGCAATCCCTTCTTCGGCATGCGTTAACGCCGCTTGCCCTATGTTGATGCCGATACGGTGCGCATACTGCATCTGGAGTCGCTGCAAAACCATCTGCCCTAAGACCTTGCGCGCAAGAAGCCGTCTTGGGGGGGCGGCCACGCCGCGGCTTGCCAGGCGCGCCAAGAGCAAGGATACGCGTTTATCGAGCCGGCTCTGCGTAATAACCTCATTATTAACAACCGCCACGATCTTATCGATGGTAACGGCAGGAACCGCGGCAGGAGCCTGCGGGAGCGTCGCTTGCATAATATCTCCTTCAAGGACCGAGCATGAAACCGTGCTGACTCAGCGGGATGATAGGCGCGGACCCAAGGGCGCCCAAGCCATTCAATGTGAACTCAAACATCGCGGTCGTAAACTGTGCGTTATTAAGGCCAAGCGTCCGGCCGACATAAAAACCGAGACCCCAGCAGCAGCTATTGTATTTGATACCGAGATAGGACTCCAAACTTGACGACTGCATGAGCGAATAGCTGGTCTCGGCCAAGACCGACCAGCGCTCCACGACCGGCCACTGAAGCGAGAGGTCGAGCTGCTCTTGGATCCCCCGGATATAGCGGTGGCCTATGGTCGCGATAGCCCCTGGACGCGGCTGATATTCGAGATAAGCATCACCGGCATCGGTTTCGCGATTATGCGGATTCCACACCAAAGAACCACGAAGGTACCATTTACGCGTCAACCGCGCATAGGTTTGCATGGCCAGATCCGATGTCCGATTCAAGACCTGCGTCTGCGGGGCCAGGTAGATGCTCGGCTTATGAAAATAATAGATCTCGCCTACGCTTGCGCGAAGGCGCTCGCGGCCCGCGGCTGAATACAGGCGCGTCGTCAGCCCGGTTGTGAGCTGATTGGCGTCTATCATCCGATCCGGCCCAAAAAAGGCATTAGTACGAAAGAGGTTCGTGTAGCCAAAGGGCGTGGGCGCGGTATCGAAGATCGGGATGTTCTGTTGGTCGCGGTACGGGATATACAGATAAGAGAACTCGGGCTCGAGCGTCTCTCGCGCCCCGGATGCGAAAGTCCGCTCGAACACAAGCCCATCGGTGAGGCTTGCCACCGGGGTCGTACGATGAAGGGTCGTGCCGCCCGCGAGCCAATAATCGGTCTCCCTTAGGCCCACCTTAGGAATCATGAAGCCCGCGGCGCCGCGCCATGGAAAACTGATCTGCGGATAGAGATCGACACGATTGGCCGGAATACCGTTCCCGCCCACGAAGCGCGCCGCGGAGGCTTGTAGCGAATAGTGCAGCCGATTGGGCTTGTCGGTATTGCGCGCGGTGAAGAAAATGCCTGGGAGCTCCCGATAGGGCTGATAACTCGCCCCTACCGCCGTATCGAGGAGCTGGTAGGAGGAGCTGACGATACGCAGGCGTACTTTGCGGCCCGAATAACCCACCTGCCCTAACTGGGGAATATCCACTTGGCTCACGAGCGCGAAATTCCCGCTGAAATCGGTATAAAAAGCCGGATCGGATACGCGATTGTAATCGGCGTTGGCCCACCAGTAGCTATTGAAAGTTTGGTTATGGGCAAAGTGGAGCGCGTAACGCGGACCGCCCTGGAGACGATCAAAGGGGATGTAATCGACGCGGTCTGACCCGCTAAAACCCGCCCCCAGGTAACGAAAGTGCGTACGCAACAAGACGCCGCGACGCGTCAGAATTTCCGGGGTGGTAGTTAAATCGTAATTGGGCGCAAGATTCCAATAATAGGGAACGGATAACTCGATACCGGCATTGCTGGCCGTCCCGTAACGTGGCGCCAAAAAGCCCGATTTGCGCTTAGGCGATATCGGGAAGCTCAAGTAAGGCCAATAAAAAATAGGCACGCCCTTAAAAACCACCTCGGCGGAGGTGGCCACGCCGACGTCTTTTTCGTAGTTTAGGTGCAGCCTCGTGGCGTGGATGTACCAGACTTTCGTGCCCTCGGGACACAAGGTGTAGCGCGTATCATGAACGTCGGATTTACGGTGGTTTTGCAAAATGACCATGACCGCCCGGCCGCGCGCGTTACTACCGGGCAAGGCAAAGTGCACGCCAAGCGCCTGACCGCGTTTCGTGGTGCGGTTCATATGAAGGTAATGGGCGTGCAGGACGCCGCCCTTTTTGGTGGTGACCCGGACGTGGCCTACCGCGGTAAAGGTATTGGTGAGGCGATTGAATCGAATAATATGCGCTCGTACGGTCTCGGACCCGTAGGTAAGCACCACGTGCCCCGTGAAAACCGTCACACCATCATGAAAGGCGCGCGCCTTATCTGCCGCGACATGCGCAACCGTATTCCCCCCTCCACCGATAAACGGGGCGGGATGCACAGCAGGCGGTGAACAAGCGGTGGCGCTCGCGCTGAAAATAACCGTACACAGCAGCAGGAGCCCCACCGAAGAGCGCGCGGCAACGGTCCGGGGCATATGAGATCGGCGGAATGTATGTGGCCGCTAAAATCGCATACAATCCCCTGCCTAATCAAGAGTTCGTTTCATTTAAAGGGAGAATATCGTGGCCGAAGACACGCGTCTTGCCGCGTTAAAGCAGTTCGGGGCAAAGGCCCTCGCCACTTCGGCATTCACAATCGCGCCCGCATCCTCCGATGCGAGCTTTCGGCGCTACTTCCGCATCACCACGCGTGACGCCTCCTGGATTGCGATGGACGCCCCCCCGGAAAAAGAGAATCTGGGCTTATTTATCACGATCGCGCAGCGCTTCGAGAGCTTAGGCCTGCATGTGCCCAAGATTGTCGCGGCCGACCTCGACGCGGGCCTCTGCCTTCTAAGCGATCTCGGGAATACGTCTTATTTCGACGCGCTAGACGCGCACAATGCGGACCGGCTCTATGGCGACGCGCAGGGCGCGCTCATCGTTCTCCAAGGGGGCATCTTCTCCGACCCCAACTTCTTGCCGCCTTACGACGCGCACGCCCTGCGTCGCGAGATGGACCTCTTCCCGGCCTGGTATCTCGAACCCTACCTAGGCCGAAAGCTCTCGTCTGCAGACCACGACCTGCTGAATCGGAGCTTTGACGGCCTGATTTGCTCGGCGCTCGCGCAACCGCGGGTCTGGGTACACCGCGATTATCATTCGCGTAACCTCATGGTCAACAATTACCACAACCCCGGAATCCTCGATTTTCAAGACGCCTTGAGCGGACCCATAACCTATGATTTGGTGTCGCTACTGAAGGACTGCTACATCGTCTGGCCTCGACCGCAGGTCGTAGAGTGGGTGAAGGGCTATTGTCAGCTCGCCCGCGAATCCGGACTGCATGGCTGCGAGAACGACGACCAGTTTCTCGAATGGTTCGACAAAATGGGGATACAGCGACACCTCAAAGTAGCGGGGATCTTCGCGCGACTGCACTTACGCGACGGAAAATCCCGATACCTCGCCGATCTACCGCTCACCATGCACTACCTGCGCGAAGCCACCGCCCTCTACGCCGACCTTGAAGACTTACACCGCTTCTTGTGCGCGCTCCCCCAATCACCATGATGGTGATGATCTTGGCCGCCGGACGCGGCGAGCGCATGCGGCCGCTGACCGATAAGACGCCCAAACCTCTGCTTACGGTCCACGGCGTGACGCTGCTCGACCGCCTCATACGGCAGCTCACGCAAGCGGGTTTTACGGATATCGTCATCAATGTGGCGCACCTTGGATATAAAATCGTCGAGCACTTAGGCGATGGATCGAAGCACGGGATATGTATTCGTTACTCGGACGAAGGCCCCGCGGGACTCGAGACGGGAGGCGGCATTCGACGGGCGCTGCCCTTGCTCGCAAGCGACCCTTTCGTGGTCGTCAATGGCGACATCTACACGGACTATCCGTTTGCGGCATTACCGACACGGCTTTCGGGCAACGCCCATCTTGTGCTGGTCGAAAACCCGGAACACCACCCAAAAGGGGATTTCGGCCTAAACGGAGACCGCGTGATCGATGAACCTCCACGGCTCACCTTCGCGGGAATCAGCCTCTATCGCGCGGCGTTCTTCGCGGGGATTCAGGAAGAGCGCTTCCCACTCGCACCCCTGCTTAAGAAAAACATCGCGGCAGGCCTGGTCACGGGAGAGCATCACAAAGGGCTCTGGGTCGATGTCGGCACCCCGGAACGACTGGCACACCTCAACGGAGACCTTCATGGCTGATCCCAAAGACGCGGTACTTTTAGATCCCGACCTCGTTTGGCGCATGCGCCAACAATGGCTTGCGGCCATCGAGCTTGCGGTCTGGGGCCACATAAAATGCGAACAACTGGGTCTTTTAGGGAAATTGCGCCGGCGTATTCTTGATTTGGGCGAGCGCCTCAAATCACTAGAGGCGGATCGACTTTGGATCCCGCAAGAGCGCGAAAGAATCAAAAACCTGCTGGGATCGTGCCTGGCGGCCCACGATGCGCTTCTTCTCGCCGAGAAAACCGCGCAGAGCCTTACGGACGGACCGGATACACAAAAGTTAAGGCAGGCTTTAACCGAAATCCAGACCCTGGTCACAGGCGAACTTCAAGCGCACGAGAATCGTTGGGCGGAGACCCTTCAGCACATCAATAAAAATGCCCTTTCGGACGAGGACGAATAAAAAAGGCCGCGTTTAAACGCGGCCTATTTCGTATCCCGGCACCTATTTCTTAGCGCGGGCTTTCTTTTTTACGGTCGCCGACTTGCTCTTCGACGCGGCCTTTTTGACTGCGGCCTTTGCCCGTACTTTAGGAGCCGCTTTTTTTGCCGGCGCCTTTTTGACTGCAGTCCTCTTCACTGCGGCCTTCTTGGTTACGGCCTTCTTGGTTACGGCCTTCTTTGTCACAGCTTTCTTAACCGCTACCTTTTTGACGGCCGCTTTGGCCGGCGCGCTCTTGCGTGCTGCCTTCTTGGGCGCCGCCGCCTTCTTCTTTATTGCCATACGCTCACTCCTTCAATCACGTTAAGAGTCGCACCCCGCGAACCCTCCGCCTCCCTGAACTCGGGCATAGGGGCAAGGAGCCACTTCCGGCCAATACGCGATCAAGACTGTCCCCCCAATCGCCGTTATTGTCCTGTAAGCCATCTCAAAAACTTACAGGTCGATCTCACCACAACCGGTAATGCGTTTTAGCTACATCACGAGATCGCCTTACCGTCAAGTCTAACTGTAACAGCGATATCGACATTTGCAAATAAATTTGGCCCACTTAGAGCGACTTAAGATAACAATCGTTGCCTTAAGGCTTCCCGACTCTGTCCTTAAGGACGCGTTACATTGCAATTTGGAACGTCAACGACCCGAGATTTGACCATGCGCACGCAGGCTCGTGAAGCTATGCGCAAGAAACGGAAGACAAGATCTCCTGCAAGATAGCAAGACCGAGTGTAGGCGCGTCTTTAGGCCCGACTTAAACTTAAAAGATCGCAAGAAGCCAGAAAGACCCGTGCACGAAGCCAGTCAGCGCAGGCGGCAAACCCGATAGGGCCGGAGGCGCCCGCGATCACCCCGAACGAAGCGCCGTGCATAAGTGCGCGCACCAAAAACACAACGCGCTACGCGGTAACGTCACACGAGCGGTGCGACCTGAGTCTGGGCCAGAAAGGGTCGCTCTCTGGCATGATAGCGGCCAATGGCGACGGCGGATGACTGGCCGCGCGACCGATCCCGCCCCGAGACTGCGTGAAATCTTGCCATAACAGGTCTTTGGAAACCCGTGTAAAAATAATGAGCCAAGACGCGACGGGCGCCCTCTTCGAAAATATTCAACGCCTAGCCGGAGAGGCCCGTGATCTAGGCGACAAGCCGCAGCCCTACGGAAACCGACCTAAACCGAACGGAAACAAAATACGAGGCGCTGGTTCTGGCTTGGGGCGCAGCGCTTTGGCGTCAAGGACGATGCGTACGGGGACTGCGTGTGGCGCGGGGTGCGGGGTTCCTTATGCGCATCTCGATGCCTACCCTACGATAGAGTGATACGCAGACTGCCAAACACGGCACGAGTGCATGGGCGGCGGGCGCGATAGTGCGCCTGATATGTAGACTTGGGCCTATCCTAGGGCTCAGGTAGAATGCGCGGGCGGCAGGCGTTGCCGTGCGGCTGAGCGGACGGAACGACAATGCGATTGACCGTGATAGGCACAGGCTATGTGGGGCTTGTAACAGGCGCATGCTTTGCGGAGATGGGCAATGATGTGGCCTGCGTTGATATCGATAAGGAAAAGATCGAAGGGCTAAAGCGCGGGATCCTGCCCATCTATGAACCGGGACTCGATACGATCGTCGAAAACAACGTCAGTAGCGGGCGATTGCGGTTTACGACATCCCTCAAAGACGCGCTTGCCGAAAGCGATGTCTATTTTATTGCGGTAGGCACCCCACCCAATGAAGACGGATCGGCCGACCTACGCCATGTACTCGCCGTGGCGCAAGACATCGGACGACACTTGAGCCACTACGCCCTTATCATCGACAAATCGACCGTGCCGGTAGGCACGGCGGGGCGCGTGAAAGAAACCATCATGGCAGAGCTCGAAAAACGTGGACAAAAACTGCCCTTCGATGTCGTGAGCAATCCCGAATTTCTGAAGGAAGGGGATGCCATCGCCGACTTTATGCGCCCGGACCGCGTCGTAGTCGGCTGCGAATCCGATCAAGCGCGCGATAAAATGCGCGAGCTTTACTCCACCTTCATGCGTAATCACGATCGCCTATTTTTTATGAGTATTCGCGCGGCGGAAATGACGAAATACGCGGCGAACGCCATGCTCGCCACGAAGATCTCGTTTATCAACGAAATCGCGAACCTGTGCGAGCGATTGGATGTGGATGTGGAGAGCGTACGTAAAGGGATAGGCTCGGACAGCCGCATCGGTTACTCCTTCATCTATCCGGGATGCGGCTACGGCGGCTCTTGCTTTCCGAAGGACGTGAAGGCCATCGTCCAGATGGCCGAGGAATGCGGTTTCGAGCCCACGGTCTTAAAGGCCGTCGAAAAACGTAACGAGGAACAGAAACACGTATTGTTCACTCACATTCGACAAGAATATGGCGCGGATCTTGCCGGTAAGCATTTTGCGCTCTGGGGGCTATCCTTCAAGCCCGGGACCGACGACATGCGCGAGGCCTCCTCGGTCGTTTTGCTAGAAGCGCTCATAACCGCAGGCGCGACCGTAGCGGCCTTCGATCCGGTAGCGGCCGAAGTCGCCCGCGCGGAATTACCGGAGGCCTGGTTTCAAAAGGGCCTGCTGCGACTCGCATCCGACCAATATCAGGCGCTCGAGGGGGCATGCGCACTCATTCTCGTGACAGAATGGAAGCCCTTTCGCCATCCCGACTTTGAGCGCATCCGCGGTCTGCTTACCGTTCCGCGGATCTTCGATGGTCGCAACCAGTACGATCCGGAGCGACTTGCGGAAATCGGCTTCCGGTACACGGGCATCGGCCGATCCAATCTTCGTCAAGAGACGAAGACTCTAACGGTTGACAGAGAACGACGGTCATCGTAGCGTGTGCGCAAGGAGGGCCCCATGGCTCACATACGAGATAAGATAGAAGCGCTTTTTGAGCGGCCGCTTTTTGAACTGCTCTACGAGGCCCAAACCGTACTGAGGCTCCACTTCGATCCGCGCGACATCCAAATCAGTACACTGCTGTCCATCAAAACGGGCGGGTGCCCTGAGGACTGCGCGTACTGTCCGCAGTCACGACGCCATCATACCGGGGTCGAAGACGAAGAGTTGTTGAGCATCGACGAGGTCATCGCCGCCGCACGACGCGCCAAGGCGCAAGGCGCCGATCGATTTTGCATGGGCGCGGCCTGGCGCGGACCCAAGGAACGAGACCTCGCCCGGGTCGCGGAAATGATTAGCGCGGTGCGAGCGCTAGGGCTAGAGACCTGCGCGACGCTGGGATTGTTGCGTGAAGGACAGGCCGAGCAGCTCGCCGACGCGGGCCTTGATTACTACAATCACAACCTCGATACCAGCCGAGAGTTTTACGGCGACATCATCCAGACGCGAACCTACGACGACCGCCTAGAAACACTAGGACGGGTCCGCAAGGCGGGCCTTAAAGTCTGCTGCGGCGGCATCGTAGGCATGGGCGAATCGCGCCCGGATCGGGTCGCGTTTCTGGCGGAACTCTCTGCCATGGACCCGCAACCGGAGAGCGTTCCGATCAACCTGCTCGTACGTGTCCCAGGTACCCCGCTTGAGGGGGCGGCCTGCGTCGAGCCCTTGGAGTTCGTCCGGACCATCGCGGTCGCGCGTCTCTGTCTCCCCAAAAGTCGCATCCGACTCTCGGCCGGCCGCGAAGCCATGAGCGACGAACTGCAGGCGCTGTGTTTCTTTGCCGGCGCCAACTCGCTGTTTGCCGGCGACACCTTACTGACCACGCCCAACCCCAAGACCGCAGCCGACCAAGCACTCTTTTCCACGTTGGGACTTACTTGGCCTTCGGCGTCCGAACAAGGGGATGCAGGGGATCTAGCGGCCACTCATGACGCGGGTAACGAGCGGAAAGACTGCGCCTAAGTTCGGGATAAACGGTCTCCCAAAATCGAGCGAGGTCGGAGGTCACTTGCAAGGGGCGTCGAGCCGGGGACAACAGCTCGACGACAACGGCCACCCGACCGCCGGCCACGCGCGGGCCCGTGGAAGAACCAAAAAATTCTTGAATGGGCGCGGCGAGGACCGGGGGGCCCGTCTCCGGATAACGCAAGGGACGCATGCGGCCCGAACGAAGCCCAAGGGCGGTCGGGGCCAGCCTGTCGAGCGCCACGCGCAAAACGGGGGAAAGCAGGCCGTGACGCAATCCGTAAGCCAGATCGAGCGCCGCAATATCCGCCTTAGGCGCCAGATGGTCGATCGCTACGTCGAGCCAGCCATCGAGCCCCGCTAGCAGCGCGGCATCATCGACATCCGGCCACGCCTCCTCCGGCTGCCACTCGCGCAACCTTCTTAAGCGCAGCCGCAAGTCCCGGGCCTCCTGCGACCAAGGAAGTGTCGCAAGTCCCAAACGCCGCACCGCATCTTTGAGCGGTTCGGACAGATCCGCTATCGAAGGCAAGGCGACAGGAAGGGTGTAGAGACGGACCTCGCCTAAAAACCGTTCCTTGTGGGCCGTGAAGGCGTGTGTGCGTGCATCCCAATCCAAGACGAGCCGCTCGGAGGCAAACTCTCGTACGATGCGCGTCCATAGGGGCTCCGGAACCGGGGTCGCGAGTCGAATCCAAGTACCATCGTCCGTCTCTTCCACAACAAGTGCGATAAGGACGGACGCACGGCTTAAAGGATCGGCAGGGGAGATTTGCGCGCGCGGGCCGGATACGAGCTTAAAGACCGGCTCTTTCGATTCCACACGCACGGCAAGGCGATCTTGATAGCCCGGCAGTAAAAGCGCGACCAAGGCGTCTGCCGCAAGCTCCGGGTCGCCTGTCCATACCGAGGTGCGCGCCCGTTTCGCGCACTGCGCCAAACGATCCCCAAGCACTCCGTGACGATGTTCACGCAACCAATGAAGGCGCGCGCCCAAGGAGCAATCGTCGCGTAGCCGCACCGGGTCGCGCTCGCTCAAAAGGACAGTCAGGGCGCACGCCGCCGGGCGGTGTGCGGCACAAGCCCAAAAGATAACGGCGGCAAGCCGTGGCGGAAACCCGGCATCGACGGCAAGACGCCCGGCTTGGGTGAGCGCGCCGCGCGCGTCGATCAAATTGAGTCTTTGGAGAAGCGCACGGCCCTCCGCCAGCCCCGAAGCGGAAGGCTCGGTGAGCCATGAAAGGGCCCGACCGTCGGGCGTGCCCCAGGCAATCAGATCAAGGGTCAAAGCCGAGAGGTCGGCCTGCTCGATCTCCGGCGGGGCGAAGCGCGGCCTCCCTTTATGGTCATTGGCCGTCCAAAGCCTGAGACAATATCCCGGACGTAGTCGTCCCGCCCGCCCGGCGCGCTGTTCGGCCACATCGTGCGTCGCGGCCAGCGTGACGAGACGCGTAAAGCCACTCGCCTTCTCGTAACGCGCAATACGCATGTAACCCGCATCGACGACCCCGTCTACCGAAGGCAGCGTCACACTACTCTGGGCCACCGAAGTCGCGAGAATGACGCGCCGCGCATCGATCTTGGCCAAGACCTGGTCTTGCTCGCCCAAGGTCATGGCCCCGTGAAGACGGCAGAGCACAAAGCCCGTCAGGCGCGCCTCTTCGGTAAGCGCGCGCTCGCACTGCAAGATTTCACGCATGCCCGGCAAGAACACGAGCACATCGCCCCGCGTCTTCCCAAAGACGCGGCGGACGCCCTCTCGGACGCGCGGCGCCAACGCATCCCGAGGTGGTCCATCGAGATAAACGATGTCCACCGCATGCCCGCGGCCAAAAGATTCGATCAGCGGCGCATGCGGGAAATGGCGGGCGAGGGACTCGCGCGACAACGTGGCGGACATCAAAAGAATCCGGAGATCCGGACGCAGGCCCGCCTGGACGTCTTGCAACAACGCAAGCCCCAGATCGGTCGTGAGGTGTCGCTCATGCACCTCATCGAAAATGACGAGTCCTACATCGCGTTGTTCCGGATCATGCTGAAGACGGCGCGTGAGAACGCCTTCGGTCATGATCTCGATACGCGTCGCCGCGGATACGCGGGATTCCTGTCCGGTCCTATACCCCACGGTAAGACCCACCGCTTCGCCGCGTGCGTGCGCCATCCACTCGCAGGCCAAACGAGCGGCGAGTCTGCGCGGTTCGAGCATGATGATTTTACGACGAGCAAGCCAAGGGGCGTCCAACAAGGCGCCCGGCACGACGGTGGTCTTGCCGCTTCCGGTGGGTGCCGTCAAGAGCACGATAGGGTGCCCTGAGAGCGCCGCCTCGAGATCCGCGAGACAATCGCTAACGGGTAGGCGATCGACCATCTCTGCCTTTAGCCGACAACCGACCCCTGCACAGCTAAGGTCCCCGACCGACCATCCACCTCGCCCAAAGACAAGTCACAGAAGGGTACGGTCTCGGGCGCCGCCAATAGATCCTGGGCGACATTCGATAAAGTCGCGAACCGAATGTGCATGGAACCTGCGCGCACCAAGAATTCCCGAAACCAGTCAAGCCTCGCCATCCCCTCGATCTCCGCGTGAATCGTGAGCACGTTGACCGTATTTCTGCGTAACAGGGAAATATAATGGGCCACCAGTTGGTCGTCTGGAAACTCGGGCCGTCCGAGGAGTTCGTCGAGCGTCGGTAGGGTCGTCGGAATCTGCAGCGTCCGAAACCGCTCGCCTCTTGCCACCGGGAAAAAAGGCTGGGTTCCGCGGCCATCGCTCGCATACAAGAGCCCAGCCTCGTCATAAGCCCGCAAACTATCGGCATTGGCCTGCCAGCCCGCGGCGGCCGCGGCCTGCGCGGGTCGCGCAAAGATCCGTTCGAACTCCGCGCGCGCGCAGCCAAACTCCCGACGCACCTCGTCTAACCGCATCCCGTGCAAGCCGTCCTGCCACCGAATATGGTCGTAACAATGGATGCCCACCTCATGTCCCGCATCGCGAATGGCGCGCATGGCGTCCGCGTTGCGCCGGCCGATGTGGGGACCTGGCCAGAGCACGCCATTTAACAAAGTGCGTACGCCATAGGTGCTCACAACGCTCGTTCGCCGAACCTTCTGCAAAAACCCGGGGCGAAAGATACGCCGGAGGGCGCGGCCGGTATTATCGGGGCCTAGGGAAAAAAAGAAGCTCGCGCTTATGCCGAGATCCCCGAAAACCCGCGCTAAGGCGGGGACCCCGACCCTTGTCCCGCGGTCGGTGTCCACATCCACCTTGATGGCAAGGACGATATCCGGCATCCCTTACTGCAGTTCCTGGGACGGACGGCCGAGGTGATAATCGAGAGTCCTGCGCAGCGCGGTCGTGAGATCGGTCTTGGGCTCCCAGCCGAGGTGTCGGCGCGCATTCTCGATCGAAGGGACGCGGGTCAAAATATCCTGGTAGCCTTCGCCATAATATTCCTCGGAATTCACCGCGATAATCTTCACCTTGTCGGCCAACTCGCTATAGCGCGGATAAGAGCGCACCAAGCTCACTAAACTCTCGGCCAAATCCTTGATCGAGCAGTCGTTTTCTGGATTGCCGATATTAAAGATGCGGCTATCCGCGCAGCCGTTGCGGTTTTCGATAATCCGCAAGAGCGCATCCACGCCGTCATCGATGTAGGTAAAGCTGCGGCGTTGCGCGCCACCGTCGACCAACTGGATGTCCTTGCCGCGCAGAATATTACCCAAGAATTGCGTCAAGACCCGCGAACTCCCTTCCTTTGGTTCTAGGATATTGTCGAGCTTAGGTCCGATCCAATTGAACGGCCGAAAGAGCGTAAACCGCAGACCTTCCTTTCCGTAGGCATAAATGACGCGATCAAGGAGTTGCTTGGAGCAGGAATAGATCCAGCGCTGCTTGTGAATCGGACCCAAAACCAAATGGCTCGTCTCCTCATTGAACGGCGTATCGGCGCTCATGCCATACACTTCCGAAGTCGACGGGAACAAGACGCGGCGCTTGTAACGCACGCACTTGCGCACGATATCGAGATTCGCCTCGAAATCGAGCTCGAACACGCGCAAAGGATCGGTCACGTAAGTGGCGGGCGTCGCGATCGCAACCAAAGGCAACACCACATCGCACTTCTTGATGTGATACTCGATCCATTCGCGATTGACGGTAATATCCCCTTCGACGAAGTGGAACCGGCTATTGTCGAGACAACCATCGAGCTTGTCGTTATTCATGTCCATGCCATAGACCTCCCAATCCTTTTGCTCCAGGATCGCTTGCGTGAGGCTATTTCCTATGAATCCATTGACTCCCAAGATCAGCACTTTTAAGGCCATTGTCTATTCTCCAAAGTAAATGCAGCGATTCTCTCAAGTAGGCGCGGGCCGCAAAGCTACCGCCCGACTTGTTGCCCTACGACAAACTCATGGGGCGGCAAAGGCTGTGCGCGCGCCCATTCCATTTTCTCTATAAAAAAAGCACCGTCACCGGTGGCGATCGATAGGGGCTCAACGGAGAGCACCTGGCCTGGCGTCGACGCCGGTCCGGTAGGTACGACGAGCGGACGCCCCCACCACACGAGGAAACGTTCGCCACGAACTTCGCTAAAGGCGCCCGGGTAGGGCTCGGTCAAGGCCCGCACCAAATCGAAAATGGCGCGACCCGGACTGCTCCAGGTGATCCTCCCGTCCTCGGGAGTGCGCGCGCCAAACGTGGTCGCGAGACCCTCGTCTTGCGCGCGCCTAGGACCGCGGCCCTCGCACAAGGCGGCATGATGACGCGCCAGCACGGCGACTGCGGCGGTGACCACCTTCAAGAAGACATCACGCGCGGTATCGTTCGCCTCGATGGGGACCGCCTGTTGATCTACGATATCGCCCGCGTCCGCCCGTGTCACCATGTGGTGCAAAGTGGCGCCGGTCTCCTTCTCGCCCTGGATAATGGCCCAGTTTATGGGGACGCGGCCGCGATATCTCGGCAGAAGCGAGCCATGCATATTAAAGGCCCCGCGACCGGGGATCTGAAGAAGCCGCCCGGGCAGCATATAACGATAGTAAAACGAGTAGATGATATCGGGCTTCAACGCGCGAATCAGCGCTTCCGTGTCCGCCTCCTTCAGGGAGGAGGGGGTAAAGACCGGCAATCCATGGGCGCGCGCCAGATCCTCCACCGAACGAAACCACACGCGCTCGCGCGGGTCATCTTTATGAGTAAAGACCGCGACTATGGCCTCGCCTTGCGCAAGCAGCCATTCAAGACAGCGATAACCCACTTCGTGATAGGCGAAAACAATGATGCGCGCGCGATTAGTCATCGATGCTCTGTATGACCTCGCGAATGACGTAGCGTGGCCGCTTACGGACCTCTAGGTAAATGCGGCCGATGTATTCCCCTATGACGCCCAGCCCAAAGATACCGATGCCCACCAGGAAATACATGATGCCAAAGAGCGTAAAGACTCCCTGGACCTCGGGCCCGAAGAAGATGCGCTGCAAGAGCAAATACAAAACCAAGAGTCCGCTCAAAAGCGAGACGGCGAAGCCCAGCATGGTAAAGATCTGGAGCGGCACCAAAGAGAAGCCCGTCATGAGGTCGAAATTGAGGCGGATCAGATCATAGAGATGGTACTTGGAATGGCCCGCGGCGCGCGGCGCGTGCTGCACCTCGATCTCGGTGGGGTTGGCCGCGAAGCTATAGGCGAGCGCCGGGATGAACGTCGAGACCTCGCCGCTAGTCGCGATATGATCGACGATGTGGCGCCGATAGGCCCTGAGCATACAACCCTGATCGCGCATCTCGATCCGGGTGATGCGCGCGCGGATCATATTGATGAGACGCGAGGCGTTACGTCGAAACCATGTGTCTTGACGCTCACGCCTATACCCGCCCACGACATCGAAGCCTTCTTCGATCTTTTGGACGAGCCTTGGAATATCCTCGGGTGGGTTCTGGAGATCCGCGTCCAAGGTGACGATGATGTCGCCACGCACGTATTCGAAGGCGGCCATGATCGCCATGTGCTGGCCGAAGTTGCCGTTGAATTCGATGATCCGAACCTCGTTGGGACGCCTTTCGTACAGCTCACGCAAGACCGCGCTGGATCGATCGGCGCTCCCGTCGTTGGTGAAGACAATCTCAAACGGTCTGCCCATGCCGTCCAAGGCCGCCACAAGACGATCGAAAAGAGGCCTCAAGTTATCCTCTTCGTTATAGACAGGGATCACTGCGCTGATCTGTGGCCGCATGGGTTTAAGCCTTGGCAAAGACGTCGACCATAGCCGAGATCACCCGATCTTGGTCGGCGTCCGTTAAGGAAGGGAACAGGGGTAGGCTCACGATACGCTCCGACACCGTCTCGGCGCGCGGAAAATCCCCAAGCTTATAACCGTAATGATCGCGATAATAAGGATAAAGGTGCGCCGCGCGGTAATGGACGCCGGTACCGATGTTACGCGCCTTCATCTCCGCTATGAATCGGTCCCTATCCATATGGGCCGCATCCGGGTTGATCAAGGGCGCAAACAGATGCCAGGCCGGGAGGTGCGCATAGGAGGGCGCTTTCGGCAACTCCCACTGCGGCCACCCGGCAAGGCGCGCTAAGTAGCGCTCGGCTAGCAGGGTGCGGCGCGCGATGAAGCCGCCGAGCTCGGGTAATTGATGGATGCCGAGCGCGGCCTGGATATCCATCATATTGTACTTAAATCCGGGCGCTACGATCTCATAGTGCGGCGAACCCTGCTTTCCGAAGCGGTTCCACGCTTCGCGATCCATTCCATGAAAGCGCGTAAGCGCGACGTCGGCGGCAAGCTTATCGTCGCGCGTGATGACAGCCCCGCCCTCGCCCGTCGTAATATTCTTGTTTGGATGGAAACTAAAGACCTGGGTATCGCCGAACGACCCCACCAGACGACCTTTATACTCCGTCCCGATCGCGTGCGCCGCATCTTCTATCACGCGCAGATTATGCTGCTCGGCCAAGGCATATAAGGGATCTAGGTCTACCGGCACGCCCGCGAAGTGCACGGGGACGATGGCGCGAGTGCGTGGCGTAATGGCCGCCTTTAAGCGCTCGATATCCATGTTGTAGCTATGTTCCTCGATGTCGACCAACACCGGACGTCCGCCGGCTATGACGATGGTGTTCAAGGTGGCGGCAAACGTCATGGGCGAGGTGATGACCTCGTCGCCCGGCTTAAGATGCAAGGCGGCGAGCGCCAAATGGAGTCCCGCGGTCGCCGAAGACAAGGCCAGCGCAAACGGGCTGCCCGTATAGGCCTTCAGGTCGTCCTCGAATTGCTTGACGCGGGGCCCGGTCGTAATCCATCCGGAACGCAGACAAGTCACGACCTCATTGATCGCGGCCTCGCTTAACGTAGGCCTCGAGAATGGCAGAAACTCGTCTTCCGGATGACTCATATCAGCTCCTCGTTATGAGATAGGTGCCAAGAATGATGACGCAGATACCGGCGATGCGCGTAGGCGTGAGCGCCTCCTGAAACAAATAGTAGCCGGCTATCGCGTTCATGATGTATCCGAGGCTTAGCATCGGATAGGCAAAACTCACCTGCACGCGCGAGAGCACAAGTAGCCAGATGATGAAACTGATGACATAGATAGTGAGGCCCGCGAAGACAAAAGGGTTGAGCGCGATGCGCAGGCCGATCGGTATCACGTTCGCCCAATCAAAGGTGAAGTAGCCTATGCGCCGCATACCCTCTTTGAGCACCAATTGCGCCGCGGCGTTTAGCATGACGCCAAAAAGGATGAGAGGGAGATAGCGCACCGTCAAGGCGCCTTGTTGCTAACGATGACGTTAAAGGCGTTTTGCGCCACCATATACATGGGTATGCCCCGCTTTTTGAGCTGCTGATAGCTTCCCCGACCCGTCGCCATATAAACCGTACGCGCACTTCGCCATTGTCGCCAGAACGCGGGCCCCTTCATGACCCAGGGGGTTTTCTCAAGAGTCGTCCCATAACCCAGCTCGCCCGTGAAATTCACGATCTCGACCCGTCTGCGCAGATAAAAAGGCAGATCCTGGTAATAGCCCCCGTAGCAAGCCACTATGGCCTCAGGGGTGAGCCGTGGACGCAATTCCAGGGCAAGCGCCTTCATGGTGCGCGTATCGAGATACGGGGCGGAGGCGTTGATCCCCAGCAGAAACAGGCCAAACCCCGAGGCGAGCGCGATGACGCCAGGCCCGAATCCGCGCTTGAGCCCGGCCCAGGCCGCGACACACCCGGCAAGCGCCAACACCACGCCTAAAAGACCCATGGCGATCGCCAGCGCATGCGGGTCCAAACTCGGTCGGGTCGCCGGAACCACGAAGCTTAAGGCCAGCGCCATCGCCAGGGCCACGGGTGCCATGAGCCAAAAGACGCGACGATTGACGGCATCGAGCGGCTTTTCCCAGCGATCATCCAAATAGCGCGCGATCAGGATCGCAGCCGCGGGAAAGATCGGCAGGATATAAGGAACGAGCTTCGAGTCGGATGCGGAAAAGAACGCGAAGATCGAAGCCACCCAAATCATGAGCAGCAAGGTCTCGGCGTGCTCTTGACGCCCAGCCCAAGGGAAGCGCACGTTGAAACGCAAGGCCTGCACGAGAAAGGCGCTCCACGGCAAAATCCCGAGGAACAAAATGGGCAAAAAATACCAGAAGGGCTGGTAACGATGCGCGACATGCGTCAAGAAGCGCTCGAAATGCTGGCGCACGAAATAGTAGTGCAAAAAGGTCGGGTGCTTTAATTGCACGAGGATGTGCCATGGAGCCGCGACCAAAAAGAAGATCGCAAACCCACTGACGAGATACATGCGCTTCAAGATCGACCAATCCCAGAGCGCGATGATCCAAAGGCCGATCGCCATCATGGGGAAGACGATACCGATGAGGCCCTTGGTCAAAGTCGCGAGCGCCGCAAAAAAGAAGGCACCCCACATGCCGACCCGGCGCTCAAAACCCATGGGCTTACGATAAGCGAGCAGGAAGGAAAAGAGGCTCAAACTCAAAAGAACGGAGACTGCCATATCGAGCGTGACGACATGCCCCATCCCGAAATAAAGAACCGACGTACCTTGCACCAAGGCCGCAAGGAAACCCGTCCTGCGGTTGTAAAGCGTGCGACCCACGACATAGACGGCGACACAGCCGAGCACCGCGAAGAGGGCCGTCCATAGACGCAAAGACCATTGCCCTAACCCGAAAAGATGGATGGACGCGGCTTGTAGCCAGTAAAAAAGCGCCGGTTTCTCGAAATACAAGACGCCATCCAATCGAGGCGTGATGTAGTGGCCGGTCGCCACCATCTCCCGAGGGATCTCGGAGTACCGGGCCTCATCGGGGGCGCCCAATGCGCGCGTCCCTAACATGATGCCAAAGAAAAGCGCCGCCACGAGCGTGACGAGCAGGATATCCCGGGACCAGTGGCGGCCGTCTTTAATCTGCGTATTTTGGGTAGGAGACATATCGAATACAATCTAAGTTGTGCGGCAGGGTAGCATATCTCAGAGGCGAGCGGCAGACGGGCCGGAGACATCTCGGGAAATCGTGCGCCCCATCGGGACAGTTGCGCCGCTTATCCCGGTCCGCTAGGCTAAAGGGGTTAAAAATCAACGGATGGAGCCTTTACAGAATGAAAAAAACACGGACACAGCTAGTAGTTGGGGCGATCGCCTTGATCATGACCCAAGCGGCGCTCGCCTCGCCTGCATCGCAAGCACTTGCCAAAGCAGTCAGCGCAGGCGCTCATACGTTTAACACCGACACCTTTGGTGGCCACGAACAAAGCTTCCACGGCACAAAGACCACTTGCTCGACTTGCCATATAGACGGGGGCCGTGTCATGGGGCGCCTCCCGAACGGCAAACGGATTCCGAGCCTCACCAATGCCGCCGCGATATTCCCGCGATATAACCCGAAGATGCACAAAGTCATCACACTCGAGACCCAGATTCGGTCTTGCGTACAAAATGGCCTATTGGGTCATCCCCCGGCCTACGGAAGTCAGACGATGGCGAACATGGTGGCCTACTTAGGCTCGCTCGCCCATGGTCAACGCGTCATGATAGGCGGAAAGCCCCACTAAGACGGTGTGGGCCGTGGCACCTCACGAATATCGAAAGACATCTGTTCAAGGTCTGCGATGACGTAAGTGGCCGCGGCCCCAACCCCTCCCACGGTTCCGGGGTTCACCATCGCCGTCTTACCGCCCTTCATATTGGCCACCGCCTTGACTTCGGCTACGTGGTCATGACCGCAACACACGACATCCCAATCGCCCGTGCACGCCAAGGCGTACGCATAATGGGGGTAATGGACGAGAAAGAAGCGTCGTCCGCCCAACTCGATATCGGCATCTTGACCGTAGTAGTGCACGAACGTCTCGGGTTCATGCCCCAGACGCGCTAAATGGTAGGTATCACCGGCATTGTTGCCGTGGATGGCATGAACGGGCAGCTTATGGCGACGCAAGGTCCGTAACGTGCTCGGCGCGACGATGTCGCCACAATGGACAACGGCCACGGCACCTAAGCTCTTGGCCTCGCCTACGGCGGCATTCAGAAGTTCACGATTATCGTGACTGTCGGAGACTATGCAGATTTTCATGGGCGCAGTCTATCAACAGAACGGGCAAAGAGCACAGGGGATATACGCACAAGAACTCAGTAGCGAGGACAAACCCTCGGTCCTCTGGCGGCCAGAATCGCATGGCGGGGCTTAGGGCCCCACCATGCTTTACCTGACTTCTTAGAAATGGAGCAAAGGAACGATCAAGAGCGCCACGATATTGATGATCTTGATAAGCGGGTTGATGGCGGGCCCGGCCGTATCTTTGTAGGGGTCGCCCACGGTATCACCCGTGACCGCGGCCTTATGGGCATCCGAACCCTTGCCGCCGAAGTGATTATCTTCGATGTACTTCTTGGCGTTATCCCACGCCCCACCCCCGGTCGTCATGGAGATCGCCACAAAGATACCCGTTACGATCGCGCCCATGAGCAGGCCGCCCAAGGCCTGGGCCCCTAAGAAAATACCGACGACTAGCGGCACTAGGACCGGCAGCAACGACGGCACGATCATCTCCCGGATCGCCGCCCGAGTGAGCATGTCGACGGCGCGCGAATAATCCGGCTTGCCCGTACCCTCCATAATCCCCGGGATCTCCTTGAACTGGCGCCTCACCTCGACGACCACGGACCCGGCTGCACGCCCCACCGCCTCCATCGCCATCGCCCCAAAAAGATAAGGGATGAGGCCGCCCAAGAACAGGCCGATGATGACCATATGGTTTGACAGATCGAAGGTAATCACATGGCCGGTGCGCCCGGTGATCTCGTTTGTGAAATCAGAAAAAAGCACGAGCGCGGCAAGACCTGCCGAACCAATGGCATAACCCTTGGTAACCGCCTTCGTGGTATTGCCGACCGCATCGAGAGGATCGGTCACGGCCCGAACGGAGGCCGGTAGATTGGCCATTTCCGCGATGCCACCCGCATTGTCGGTGATCGGTCCATAGGCATCGAGCGCGACTACCATACCGGCCAAAGACAACATGGCGGTTGCCGCAATGGCGATGCCATAAAGACCCGCCAAGGCGTAACTCACGCCGATACCCATACAGATGACTAGGACAGGTAGGGCGGTCGACTTCATAGAAATGGCAAGACCCGCGATCACGTTGGTTCCGTGTCCGGTCGTCGAGGCCTCGGCTATATAACGCACCGGCCCATATTCGGTGGCGGTGTAGTACTCGGTGATCACCACCAAAAGGCCCGTGACCAAAAGCCCCACGAGTGCCGACCCATAAATATCCATGACCGGATAGGCGCCATTACCGCCAATAAGCCAGACCGTGACCGGATAAAAGAGCAGGGCGGCCAATACGCCGGTGACAGCAAGCCCGCGATACAGGGCGTTCATGATCTTGCCGCCCTCGCGCGCGCTTACAAACCAGGTCCCAACAATAGACGCAATAATGGAAGCCGCGCCCAAGGCCAAGGGGTAGATCAAGGCGTTGCGAAACCCTGGCAAGTCCAGATGCCCCAGAATGAGGGTGGCTACCACGGTCACCGCATAGGTCTCGAAGAGATCGGCCGCCATACCCGCGCAGTCGCCGACATTGTCGCCGACATTATCGGCAATCACGGCGGGGTTACGCGGATCATCCTCGGGGATGCCCGCCTCAACCTTGCCGACAAGGTCCGCGCCCACGTCCGCGCCCTTGGTGAAAATCCCGCCCCCTAAGCGCGCAAAAATCGAGATAAGCGAACCGCCAAAAGCGAGGCCCACGAGCGGCGAGACGTCGATATGACCGCCAGCAGGCGTCAGTCCGACGAGCACCGCGAAGTAACCCGCCACACCCAAGAGCGCCAAGCCCACCACCAGGAGACCGGTTATAGCGCCCCCGCGGAAAGCCACCCGCAAGGCCGCATTAAGACCGTGGGATGCAGCGGCCGTCGTGCGAACATTGGCGCGAACGGAGACGTTCATGCCGATATAGCCCGTAAGCCCCGACAAAAGGGCGCCGATCGCAAATCCGATGGCTGTAAGGTGCTGAAGGAAAAAGAAAATCAGAACAAATAAAACGACACCAACAACACTAATGGCTCGGTACTGACGATTCAAATAGGCCTGCGCGCCCTCTTGAATCGCTTGCGCGATTTCTCGCATGCGCGCAGTCCCCGTGGGCTGCTTCATAACCCACAAAATAGACACACCACCATACAACAACGCCAAAATGGCGCATGCAAACACTGCTATAAGATCGACAGACATGCGTACACTCCCTAGGGTGACAAACAGAATGGCTCGACAAACCCTAGAGGGTTAGCTCCTCTCTTTTTTATGATTTCAGGGCTAACCCCCCCTCAAAACGGGTTCCTGCTTTGAACCCGAAAATTCGATCCAACTCTACTTCACGAATCAGGGCGTCGACCGCACCCTGCCCATGCTCACGATAGACCTCCGAGAGTATGAGTTTCGCCGAGTTGCCGTTATAAAAGCCTCCGAAACCCGCCTGAACTTGTAGGAGCTCCCGGGCCTTATCGATCGTCATATATTAGATCTTGAACTCATCGCCCAATTTTTTCTTCACGGCAGCATTCTTCAGCCGCAC
>Ga0307375_10000785_pt1 | contig 37442 bp, 30 predicted proteins | sample TR1MG_FD_202531 | JGI IMG/M metagenome (GOLD analysis project Ga0307375, IMG submission 202531) | Soil microbial communities from Risofladan, Vaasa, Finland - TR-1 | ecosystem: Environmental > Terrestrial > Soil > Coastal area > Acid sulfate soil | place: Finland: Risofladan, Vaasa | collected... | reverse complement strand
TGGGATTCAATATTACTGAATTTGTTCAAAGCGACAGCTGGAGAAAATTCATGACCAAATTATATGGTTGGGGTGCTTCTGTTGTAATTATTGGTGCTCTGTTCAAACTAAACCACTGGACAGGTGCTACAACTGCTTTGGTATTAGGTATGACCACTGAGGCAATCATCTTTTTCTTCTCGGCCTTTGAGCCGCCTCACGAGGAAGTTGATTGGACGTTGGTATACCCTGAACTCACCGGAATTACGGATGAGGAGGAACTGAAAAAATATCGGTCTGCCAGAAATGGGCTAGACAGTGAAACCATTCAGGAAATTATTGCAGGCGTTATAACTGCAACAGGTGGCGTTCCGGCAGCACCAGCTGCACCGAGCCAACCACAGCAAATTTCGCAAACTAGTGGCGGAGGTTACAGCTCATCTGGTGCACTAATATTCACCGAAAAGTTCAACCAGATGCTTGAGAAGGCTGATATTGGACCTGAACTTTTTGATAAAGTTGGAAAGGGGCTTAACAAGCTTAGCCAAACATCAGAGAAACTCGCTGACATTTCCAACGCTGCTACGGCTTCGAACGAGCTTGCCGACAGCATGAAAAAGGCCTCCGGGACGGTTACCTCATTTTCGGAAAAATATGAGCACTCTTCCAACGTGCTTAATGAGTCCCTTAATCTTGCATCTGAAACATACCAGAAAGCTGCCGGATCTGTGGCCGAAGCAGGAGATAAGTTTAGTCAAGGTATTACTCAAACGGCTGGCAGCTTAAAAAATCAGATCGACATAACCGGTAAGCAGGTAAATGAGATTATTACCGGTGCGGCCAAACAAGTAGCCGATGATATGTCCGGAGCAGCTTCATCGCTTGCTAATGGTTACAAAGACATTACGGCACAAATACAAGACGACCACGCAACGGTTTCCAATATTAACCAATCATACGTTCAACAACTCTCAGTGCTCAATAAGCATCTAGAGGCGTTAAATCAAGTTCACGAACAGCAAATTCACCAATCCGACAAATACTTAAAGGACTCTGGTGAACTTTATACTGGTGTTGAAAAGATGGTTTCTGATCTTCAAAAATCTATTCAGGAGGTTCAGAAGTTGCGTCAAGGGGTTACCAATCTTAATCAAAATATTGATTCACTTAACGCCATTTATGGCAACATGCTTTCTGCGATGAACGTCATGTCCAATAATTAAATGAATAAATGCAATAGATTTTAATTAGGTATGGCCCACGGAAAAGAAACACCCAGGCAAAAAATGATAGGTATGATGTACCTAGTACTTACTGCTATGCTTGCGCTAAACGTGTCGGCAGAAGTATTGGATGCATTCGTGCTTGTTGACCAAGGATTAATCCAAACGAACCATAGCTTTTCCTCCAAAAATGCTGATGCCTACAACGAATTTGACAAAGCATTTGCAGTAAACCCAGAAAAAGTAAAGCCGTGGAAAGATAAAGCGGATGAGATTCGAAAGAGGACTCAGGAGTTAAACTACTATATTGAGGAGCTTAAGGCACAAATAGTGTATGCTTCCGATGGAAAAGATGCAGCTGCAGTTACTATAAAAAATGGTAAGATTGTTGAGGTTGATGGTGATAAATTACTCAATAAAGCAAATACCGATGCTGGCAGTAGAGTTATGCTTGGCAGCGATAAGAATGGAGAGGCCTATAATTTAAGAAAAAAAATAGCAGATTATAGAAATTATTTAATAGGATTTATTGCCGATAAACAAAAGTTCGAACCCCTTGTGTCCTCCCTCAAAATTTTACTTAATACAACCGATCCTCCACAAAAGGAAGATGGAACAACAAGAACATGGGAAACAGGTAAGTTTGAAAGTGTTCCTGTAGCTGCTGATTTGCCGATACTTACAAAAATGCAGCTTGACGTGCTCAACAGTGAAGCTGAAATAATTAGCTATCTCCTCCAGCAAATTGATGCCGGATCGTTGAGATTCAACAAGGTAGAGGCAATTGTAATTGCCAACTCCGATTATGTATTGCAGGGTAATGAGTACCAAGCACAAGTATTCCTAGCAGCCTCTGACTCCACACAGGATCCGAAAATATATGTGGGTTCTGTTGACTCAACAATGACGGCCGCAGGCACAAGAGATTACAGTATCAAAGGAAACTCTACTGAACTTACTGTTAGTAAAGGAATTGGCATATACAAGGTTCGTATCCCAAAATCAGGAGTGGTGCACTGGGGCGGACTAATACAACTGAAATCTCCAGATGGACGGTTGATTAAAAAACCGTTTAAGGCAACATTTCAAGTGGCGGTTCCTTCCATTGTGGTATCACCAAGTAAAATGAACGTGCTCTACCGTGGCGTTGACAACCCCGTAGATATCTCTGTAGCCGGCGTGCCAATGGACAAAATACAACCCTCAATCGACAACGGGTCAATAAAAAGAGTTGGCAATGCCTTTGTTGTACAACCTGGCCCTGGAAAAATTGCAAACATTTCGGTACTTGCAACCATCGACAACGCAAAGAAAAATCTTGGAAAAGTTCAGTTTCGTATTAAAAATGTACCTGATCCTACCCCACGAGTAATTGGCATAACCACTAGAACCGTTGATAAGGTTTACCTGACAGCGGCTGATGGAATCGCGGCAGAAATGCCACCCGATTTCGACTTTGACCTTACCTTTACCATTAAAAGCTATACCGTATCGGCGATTATTGACGGTTATGAGCAAAGTGCCGATGTTTCGGGTTGGCGATTTTCAGATAAGGCAAAAACAATTATCGGAAGAATTAGACCCAACCAACGGGTTCTCATTACAGATATTAAGGCTGTTGGCCCTGATGGATCTGTTAGAGACCTCAACGACATAAATATTAAAGTTAAATAACCACCACCATGAGAAGGAGTCTCCGTATTTTATTTGGCCTTACTACAATGGTAACCGTTGCTGCCTCCTCCTATGCGCAGCCGATTCAAAAGGAAAGCCTTGTTCAAGATGGCATTTATGTAAAAGAAACCATCAAAGAACGTATGCCCGTTCCATACCCATCGCTACGAGAAGCCGATGTTATGTGGAGTAAGCGTGTTTGGAGGATAATTGACCTTCGGGAAAAAATGAATCTTCCCCTTTACTTTCCAACGCAAGAAATGCAGGATAGAAAAAGTTTGATCCAAACCCTTTATAGTGCAATTAAAAAAGGCGAGGTGGTTGCCTACGATCCCGATGTCGACGATGAGTTTACTACTCCGATGTCGTTTAACGAGTGCGAAACTAAGCTCGGTGGCGGAATGGTTGAGGCAGGAAAGAACGAAGATGGCTCACCTAAAATGCAGTACGCCGATCCTAAATGGGCTGATATTAAGGAGTTTCTAATCAAAGAAGAATGGTATTTCGATAAAAAGTATTCCCGCATGGAGGTGCGAATTATCGGTATTTGCCCAATTAGAGTTTATTACAAGACTGTTAATACTGGTGACGAAAATGCTGATGAGGAAAATACTGGCACCCTAACAAAGGTTAAAACATTCTGGGTATACTTCCCCGAAGTGAGAAAGGTGTTGGCAAATACAACCGTTTTCAACGATCACAACGATGCACAACGCATCTCTTTAGACGATCTTTTCTTTTTTAGACGGTTTGAATCCTACATTGTTCAGGAAGGAAACGTTTACAACAACCGTATGATAAATACCTACACCCTTGGAGGTGTTCCAAATATGGAGGAGTCGGAAAGGATTAGAAATGACATTTTCGATACCGAACACGACCTGTGGGAATTCTAATACTACTCATTGCAATAAAAAGCCATCTCAAAACGAGATGGCTTTTATTTTTCACGACTATGTAGAAATGAAACCTAAAAATGCAATCTAGGTAAACTGCTCTCCCTTTTCAATTAGAATATCGCTTACAAAGGATTTAATTTCCTGCTCATCATCCATTCTACAAACCAGCAAAATTCCATCCGATTCCACCACAATGCAGTCGCTTAATCCTTGTAGAACCACTAACTTCTCGTCAGGAACACGGACAAGACAATTCTTAATCCCATAGTTCATCACATTGGCACCAGTAACTGAATTACCCAACTTATCTCGCTTCGAATTGATAAATAGTGACCCCCACGTTCCCAAATCAGACCATCCAAATTCGGCCATAATAACGTATACGTTGTCTGCCTTTTCCATAATGCCATAGTCGATGGATACGCTACGACACTCAGAGTATATATCGCGAATAAACCCCTCTTCTTTGGATGAGTTATAGAGTCCAATACCGTCAGCAAAGAGGCTACTAACCTCAGGCAATAAATCGCGAAAGCTATCGAGTATTGTTGTCAAGGACCAAATAAATATCCCCGAATTCCAAAAAAATTCTCCGCTTTTCAAAAATATCTTTGCCATGTCGAGATTAGGCTTTTCGGTAAAGGTTTTGACCTTTCGAATACCAGCCTCCGGAGCAGAAACCCCACTATTAATTTGAATGTAGCCATAGCCGGTCTCTGGCCTTGTTGGCTTTATACCAATGGTAATTAGCGACTTGTTAGCTTCGGCAAAGGCAAGACCCTGAAGTATAGTATTGTGAAACTGCTTCTCATTAAGAACCAGATGATCAGAAGGTGCCACCACCATTACGGCATTGGAATTCCTTTCCAGAATTTTATAGTTAGCATAGGCTATGCAAGGTGCGGTATTTCTCCTCAGTGGTTCAAGCAAAACTTGTGACTCATCAATTTCTGGAAGTTGCTCGAGGACAATATCCTTATAGGCGACGCTTGTAACCACCATTATGTTTTCCACCGGAATAATGGCAGCAAACCTGTCAAAAGTTTGTTGTATAAAGGTTCTCCCGGTGCCAAGGATATCGAGAAACTGTTTTGGCTTAGCATTTCTGCTAAGAGGCCAAAAGCGGCTTCCAACGCCACCAGCCATAATTACACAGTAATGGTTTTTATTCATGACTTGGTTTTTTTTACAAATTTAGGAAAAGAACTACACCCTCCACCGAAAATGGTTAATGAAAGGAATTTTCTACCTTTGTTAAAAAAAAGGATGGAACTGTTTCATGCTATTGGCGATTATGTTTTGCTGATGAAGCGGGTGTTTTCAAGACCTGAGAAAAAGTCGATGTACTATCGACAGGTAGTGAAAGAGATAGAGTCGTTAGGGGTAAACTCCATTGGCATTGTAGCCATCATATCGGCATTTATGGGTGCTGTAATTACCCTTCAAACCGCTTACAATACGGAAAGCCCATTTTTACCGAATTACATAATTGGAGTTGCAGCCCGAGACTCCATTCTCCTTGAGTTCTCATCTACCATAGTTGGGCTGATTCTAGCAGGTAAGGTTGGCTCAAATATTGCCTCTGAAATAGGCTCAATGCGCGTGTCGGAGCAGATTGACGCACTGGAAATTATGGGCGTTAACTCAGCGAGTTTTCTTATTCTACCAAAGATTGTTGCCACCGTTTTATTCAATCCGTTTTTAACTATCCTCAGCGTGCTAGTTGGTATTACCGGTGGGTGGTCAGTTGGTGTTTTCACTGGCGTAATTACCACTGAGAGCTATATTAATGGAATTCAATACGGTTTTGTTCCATATTATATCACCTATGCATTAATAAAAACCGTCGTCTTTGCCTTTCTTATTACCACCATCTCCGCTTACTATGGCTTCACAGTTAAGGGCGGCTCCGTAGAGGTTGGCCGATCTAGCACAAAAGCAGTGGTGGTTGCCAGTGTGGCCATTTTGCTCTTCAATTTAATCCTTACTCAAATGCTTCTTAAGTAACCATGATAAAAGCCATTAATTTATCTAAATCCTTTGACGGCAGGTTGGTGCTCGAGAATATCTCTGCCACTTTTCACCAGGGAAAAATAAACCAAATTATAGGAGAGAGCGGCTCCGGCAAAACTGTGCTGCTGAAATCGCTTGTTGGGCTATACCCTATTGATAATGGAGAAATTTACTATAACGATACCCTGTTTTCATCTATAGATAGGAAGGGGAGGCAGACCTTGAGAAAAAAGATAGGAATGCTCTTTCAGGGTGGTGCCCTATTCGATAGCGTTTCTGTTCTTGAAAATGTTAAATTTCCGCTCGATATGTTTACAGATATGAGCGAAGCGGAAAAACTTGAACGGGCAAACTTCTGTCTTCAACGGGTCAATATTTCCGACTCAAACAAGCTCTTCCCTTCTGAAATTAGCGGTGGAATGCAAAAGCGAGTGGCCATTGCTCGGGCCATTGCCTTAAATCCTAAATATCTCTTTTGCGATGAACCCAACTCAGGCCTTGACCCCCGTACGGCAACGGTCATCGATAACTTAATTAAGGAGATAACGGAGGAATACCAAATCACCACCATCATCAACACGCACGACATGAACTCTGTAATGGAAATTGGGGATAAAATTCTCTTTATCTATCAAGGTCAAAAATGGTGGGAAGGGACTAGGGAAGAAATTTTAAAAACCGACAATAAGGAGTTGAACCAGTTTGTTTTCTCCTCATCACTAACACGAGCAGTAAAAGGTAAACTTTAACCGTGGAGCATAAGCCATTCAAGCATTGGCTTATCCAATATTTCAATGGTAGTTCCTTCAATGCGAATAATGCCATCCTTCCGGAACTCGGAAAGGCTTCTTATTACATTCTCCACCCGCATATCGATGAGATCACCTATTTCCTTACGTGATATGGGAAGTGAAAAAGTATTGGACTTATAAACGTCGTCAGCAAACATCAATATTATAAAGGCAATTCGCCCCCGAAGTTGACGGGTATTTAGCTCCAGCCTGGTATTTAGCAACTTGTTAGACACAATGCTCATTTTCTCCAACAGCGTCCTTGCAAATGTGCCACTCTTCAAAACAAGTTGCTCCACAGCCCCAATATTTACCATACAGAGCTCGGTATCCTCAATTGCAGTGATTGTATATTGGTATGTGGATGAAGAGAAAAGACTTAGAAGTCCTATAAAATCAAGTGGTGAAGCAATACCTATAATCTGCTCGTGACCCTCGGTGTTTCGCCGCGAAAGTTTAGCCAATCCATCCCTCAAATAAATGAAATGGCGAACTAAATCCCCCTGCTTGGCAATTACCTCACCTTTTCCCGCAACAAAGATCTCCTTCCCATCCTCCACCACCATCAGCTCCTCTGTTGTTAAGCTTCTGAACAAAGTCGACCGAAGGCTGCAATTTCGGCAATCCTCGCTATTGCATGAAATTTTCATGTGGCTAAGATATATGATATATGATTATTATCAGCACGGATAGCCATCATACTAGATGTATGACCTCCTATATACTTACGGCTTACAGTTGCTCCTGAGCTAATTGTGAGTATGCTTCTCAGTGGTGGACTATAGAAATTGCACCTACCGTCATACAATATGCGCTAATACTAACCCAATAACAATTACCATGACAAACAAAAATTATCCCATCAAGAATGAGCTGAATATCTGTGCCAAAGTTAGCGTTGATGATGTCTAGAAAACGCTGGCAATGGCCAAGGTTATGGAAGGTATTGAAGCTGGCGTTTCTGCAATGATGAAAAGTCAGATGGAGAAATTAGATACCCCAACAATTGAGGCGTTTCTTGAGTTTATCACTGCTGGAGGAGGGGAGATTCACACCTGTAAGCTGGCTGTAGACATGTTTGGTCTTAAAAAAGAGGACCTTAGCAAACATGTTGTTGACATTATTACCATAGGTCAATTCTACAAACTATCAGCAGGACAAGGAACACAGATTATTTTTACATAATAAGGCAGCTCACTATTACAAGAAAACCGGGATGACAACCCGGTTTTTTTATACCGAGTTTAAACTCTCCTAACCAAAGGATTACTCTTTAACATCCTCATAGTCGACATACTCCCCCAGATTCTGGAATTTACCGCTACCCTCATTGGCGTTTGCATTGTCCTTAATCCAAACCTCACCCTCCTTGTGCTGCTGATCAGTAGCATCATTGGTGGGTCCCCTTTTGAATAACTTTCTCACTTTATACCTTAAAAATATCAAGGATACAAATCCTAGTAGAAAGATGATGAGGATAAAAAAAAGTAAAAATTGAAATAGAAATAACATAGTATAGCTTATTCTTTAAATCTGTAAAACTGAACCTCCCCCGATGAATTAACTGAGGCCATCCCAAAGGTGGACGATTTTACATCAGGATTAACATATGTAGCGTAAATGCTACCTCCAAGAGGAAAACCGCTTAAAATCGTTCCGTTAGAATTCACCATATACGACTTTTCGTGGTTAGTATGCACCAAAATATATTTTCGACCTTTAGCACCATAAGCTATCTCCGGCCAGGAGTCAATATCGCCATCAAACTTAACGGCAAACATTTTATTCCCTTTTCCATCGGAAACATTAATTTGATTGCCATCTGCTATAATAACATCACCCTGCATGTTTCCGTTCAAATCTGCGAAAATAAAGTAGTAGCCTTTATCTCCTTGGCTTGATACAATAGCGCGGGATTTTCCGTCTGTATTAAGCCATACAATTTCGCCAGCACTACTAGGTAACATAAAGCCGCTATTATTATCTGCCAAGTAGCATTTTGCATTTGCCGCGGGCACAATGGACTTATCCACCATAATTCTATCGCGTCCCCGCCGATCAAGAAAGTAAAACTTAAGCCCGTCGTGAATTGTGATATAATCTTTGCCTTTAATACGGAAATAATCTACTGGTGCAGAAACCACTCCACCTGTTGTGGTAAATTTCCAACCTTTAATCTCCTTCCCGCTTTTATCGTAGAGCAATACTCTGCCATCGGCAACCGGAACAAAGATTCGGTTCTCTCCATTGTTGTCGTAATCAAAAAATGAAGCCATGGCTGTAGCAGGAGAAGGGAGCAAAATTGGGAATCCATCGACAACCTCACCATTCCTATCGATAAGGTATACGCTCCGCTTGGTTGTAAAAAACAGCTGATACTTGTGATTTCTGAAATAATCAACACTTTGGATATCTCCAACAATATGCTCATCAATTTTTTTCTTCCAAAGTAAGGTGCCGTCGCTCTTCAGCATGTACAGCTGATTTTGGCTATCGGTGAAAACTAGCTGCTGCTGTTTCGTCTTGTAGTCTTTAAAAATATAAGGTTTGCTACTTATAACGGTATCTGCTTTGAATGTCCACTCAGCATTAGGAGAACCGGACGTAGAGGTAGCCACCGCAGGTGTTGTAATAAAGAAGTTGGTAAACAATTTACCCTTCAATGAGCGAAACTGAATACCAATGCCGCCAATACCATTAAGTAACTCGGGCGTTTTTGCGAACTCTTGCTGTAGCGGGCTCTTTTCAATCACTGAAAGCAAACTGTTGCCAGTAACTGGGTTGAGGTAAAAAAATATGTTCCCCATTGAAGCAACATACGGCAATACAGATTGGTATGAACTGGTTACCTTGAGCTTATCACCACTATTCAGGGCATTTATAAAAGATTCAAGCCCCTTTTGATCGGAAGCAGTAATAAAGTAGTTTTGGTAAAAAGCAGCCACATTCTCCGTGAAAGGAAAAACCAAACCTTTAAACATAGCTTCTGAAAAGTCGGACGATGGTAGGTTGTAAATCAGAACTTTTTCTTTTCCTATCAACAGCACTTTAGCAATCGGTTGCTTGCCAGTCTCCTTTTTTAGCAGTGCTAAGTTTTCTTTGGCCAGAAGTTTTGCTGTCTCTGGATCGTTGAGACCATAAAGGTTTAGCCAGCAACCACCTCCTGCAATATTTACGTCACGGTAAAAGAGCGAAATAATGCTATTCGTTTTGCCAACCCGTATAAATCGGTCGATGCTAAAATTACCGCCTTGCTCCCACTCCTTAAGCCTTGTATTGTGTGCATAAAGCTTATTCTCCTTATCAAGATAGCTGTTGTAGTCAGAAATGAAACCGTTAATATCACTTATTTGGTAGCTAACAAAACAGGCAACAGAAGCAGGTAACAGCTCAGAAACCTTGACCGGAAGAGGCGATTGGTGAAGAAATATTCGGAAGAATCGATTGGTTGAGTCGCTGGCTAGTGTGAAACCATTTGCAATAAAGGCATTGCTGTGCATAAACCCATCAACAGCAATCCAATCAGATAGCTTATTGAGGAGCTGTATCCGTTGCACAATTGCATTGCCAAGCAACGGTTGTAGGATAGAAGTAATATTCCTTCCATTTACCAACATGTTGACACTCACATTATCGCCAAGTGTTTTCCATAGGGTTTTAAAGCCATCGGACTTTAACAGCGATTCGCCGCTGGAAAGCTGTCTGAGTGCTGCCTCAACAATCATTCTGCTGGAGGAGATAATTGCAATTCGATTTGCAACAACAAAATAGACATCCGGTTCAAAAACTTTTCCTGGCATCAGGTGGATTACATCGCTTCCTTGATATTTACTAGATTCCACCCTTATTCCCTTGGCCGCAAAGAATGAGGTCAGATCGCCAAGGTCACGACTATGAACTTCCGGTGGAATTTGAAGGTAGAAGGCAGCTTTATTGCCTCCCCTGCCGAAAGGGTGAATAGAAATGAACAACGGACTTGAGGCATAGAGATTTCGAAGAATATCGTTGCTAGTGAATAGTACAGTCAGGCTTTTTTCCTCCTTTTCAAATGATTCATACCAATTGGTTCCAGCCAATAGTTTCTGAAACTCAGAACCTTCATCGTTAAGACCAAAAAGTTGCTGTGTTGAGGAAAAACGCATCACTACTGAGGCATCCAATGGAATGGCAGCAATAGGCTCGGAAGAATTTTCCTTGTTATAGAAAATGGTAAATACGTATACGACTCCAACAACTAAAAGCAATATGGCCACAAAAAGGGCTACAACATTTTTACGCAACATACCTTCAACTCAATATTCCATACAAAGTTAGCTATTCAACTTCCAATCCAAAAGGTTTTCCTATGTATTAAAACTATTTAACCGTTGAGATGATGAAAACAACTGTTAAACAAGCGGTATCGACCGATGGAACTAGAATATTTTATCCCATTTGCTTGGTAGACAAGATTGTTGTGCTTAACAATGGTGAAGTGGTTGAGCAGAGAATCAATCAGGAGCTCATGGCCATAAGCAATGGTTTGCATGCAATCATAGCGAGTTGTAATATCCGAGGCAAATTAATTAATTCATTAATCTTTCGTCACAATCAATTCAATTTGTTGGATTTCTGTGGTTTAGTGCCCTAACTTTACCTGATTACTCTCTCAACTAATTGAAAAAGTCATGTGGAAGTATCTTGTTACATCAGCAATGTTGCTCATGCTTATGACCATAGGTAAACTGCATGCGCAAAATTATGCTCAGAACTCCAGAAGCACCTACTTTGAAGTTAGTTTGGGTGCTGCTATCCCCAGCGGTGACTTTGCCAAAACAAGCGGAGCAAATGCAGGGTTTGCAAAAACTGGTGCAAGGGTTAACATAATAAATTATGGCACCCAATTCACCCCACACTGGGGATTATGTGCAACCCTATTCGGCGATGCAACACCTGTTGACATTACGGCAGAGAATACACCAATGTGGGCTTACGCAGGCTTGCTGGTTGGACCCACTGCAACCCTTCCATTAGGTCGACTACTTCGCTTTGACCTAAAAGCGATGATTGGCACATCCTCAACATCATCACCAGTTTTTCAATACGGTGGAATAACCACCGATTCAAAAAGTGCAAGTAGCACTATCTATCAGATTGGTGCCAAGGTACGATTCAATCCTACCAGTAGGTTTGGCATACACCTAAATGCTGATTATGTGAGCTTAAGACCAACTTTTAGCGGCCAAACGATGAAGATCTCCTCCTTTGATATTTCATTTGGACTTGCCTACTATTTTGGCAGGATTGAACAGATGGCAACTAGCGAATAGTGGCTAGTTATCAAAACTGAATTGCATCTCAAACTGGTTTACAAAAGGTGCAAATCCTATTTTTTCTAACGCGGCAGCTAACTCAGGTTTATCCTCAACGTTTATTAGCCGTAGTTCTTCCGCTTGGGTTGATTCAGCAAGCTTCTTAAAAAGAATTTTGCCAAACCCTTTGCCTCTAAATTCTCTTTTGATTGCAAACTGTGGAATATCGCCAGCCTTAGAATGAATTACACCATATCCAACAACCTCATTCACGTGGAGCAATTCGAAGCTACGATAGTTTGGGTCATTTAAAATTGAGGGGATTGCATTCTGCCAGGTGGGAGCATAATCCCACCAAGTTGTGTAGTTCACAAGCTGATTACCATCTATCTCGTTCAGGTGAAAAGTCTTATCAATCAAGTCCATCTCGGTTAACCTCTTTGTTTGCGTTTTATAGCAGAGCAGGTGGCGAGAAATGTGAAAACCATGCTTTTCGTAAAGCTTTTGGGCAGGAAGATTGTCCTCTAAAACCTCTAGCACATAGTGTTGAATTCCTCGCTCCCGGAGCATCATAATCATTTGCTGAAGCAGCTTGCTTCCTAGCCCTTGGTTGCGATAGGTGGGCAAAAAGCCAGTGCCCCCATCGTAGCAATACCTCTGCCCATCAACTATTCGGTAGCCATTAAGTATAAATCCAATAAGCCCATTTTCATAGAGACCCACAGAGTAATCCTTGTTGATGTCGCGGCACCTAATAAAATCCTGAAATTTCTCCTTAGTCATGGCTATGTTCACCGCATAGTCGCTGAACGCCTCCACAAAGGCCGAATGAATTGTGTCTACCGATTCGTTGTTGAGCAGCTTTGTCTCCATACCTGAGCAATTAAGTTTCCATATTTTGAATAAAGATTAGTGTCAAAGGTTTAAGTCTTAATGTAAAAGAGGCAATAATCCAAACTCGCACACCTGAAAGAATATGGCTGTATTCCTCAAATAGTTTAGGAAAAACGAGCACAATTTTCTGCATCGCTGTAACTTTTTTGCATCGAAATTCATCATATCGATTAGTGATGCAAATGCATCATTCCTTAATACTCGATCGTTCTTTAACCATGCAGTAAAACAAGTTACTCAATACAACTCATACCATGTTTCAAAATCTACTCAAGCATAGCTTTCGTGCACTTAACCGGCAGAAAGGCTATGTATTTCTAAATATTCTTGGGCTTTCCATTGGTATTGCCTGCAGCTTAGTAATCATTCTTTTTATAGTGCATGAGCACAGCTTCGACCAATTCAACCAAAAAAAGGATCGCATATACCGGCTCATTTTAAGCGGGAAGATTGGAGGGCAGGAGTTGAATGTGGCATCTACAGCTGCCCCCATAGGACCAACCATGCTCATAGATTTTCCTGAAGTAGAAGACTTTACCCGCATTAATTCATGGGGTGAAACTATTCTGAAAAACGATACCCAAAGTTTTACCGAAACTGCCTTTATTGAGGCCGATTCTTCATTTTTTAATATCTTTTCCATTCCCCTTCTTGTGGGAGACCCAAAGAAAGCATTGGCTTCGGACCACAGCCTAGTGCTGTCAGAATCCACCGCAAAAAAGATTTTTGGAAGCAGCAATCCCATGGATAAAATGCTGAAGGTAGACGACGATTCAGTGCTTTACAGAGTTACTGGAGTAATGGCTGATATTCCTGAGGCTTCACACCTACAAGCCAATGTTATTGGTTCGTTTATGTCAAATCCTAGGTCGAAGGACAACCAATGGCTTTCGAACAGCTTCGAAACCGATCTGCTACTAAAACCCAACACCAACAAACAACAGGTGGAGGCAAAAATTCCAGCACTGCTACAAAAGTATGTTGGCCCTCAAATTCAACAAATTCTCGGTATTAGCCTTGAAGATTTTCTTGCAAAAGGGAATAAGTATAACCTGTATCTCCAGCCACTTTCGGACATACACCTCAACACCAGTATCCAGCAGGATATGAAGCAACCGAGCGATCCAAAATACCTGCTCATTTTTGGCAGTATAGCACTCCTCATAATACTCATTGCAGCCATTAACTTCATGAACCTTTCCACGGCACAGGCTTCTAAAAGGGCAAAGGAGGTGGGTATAAAAAAGGTCAGCGGTTCAACCAGAGGAATGCTAATAGGGCAGTTTATTGGGGAGTCGGTTTTGCTAACTTTTGGTTCGCTCATACTGGCCATCTTTATTGTGGAACTTGCCTTTCCATACTTCAACAACCTTCTTGACACGGAGCTTCGGTTGAACTACTTTGGCTACATCTACACCATTCCTGCCCTGATAGCTCTTGCCATAGCCATTGGACTCCTTTCTGGTAGCTATCCAGCCTTCTACCTGTCATCGTTTAACCCATACGATGTGTTAAAAGGGAAAATTAGGGCAAGCATGCGCAATGGCCGACTACGAAGTGTTCTGGTGGTGCTACAGTTCACCATCTCCATTATTCTTATAGTTGGAACCATCGTTATTTTTAGGCAGATACAGTTTATGCTCAATAAAAATCTAGGGTTTAACAAGGAGCAGCTAGTGGTAATTACCCGTGCAGGAACTATTGGGCCAAGAATTAAAGCATTCAAGGAATCGATGAAAAGTATTCCTGGTGTAATTTCGGTCAGCGCCTCAACGGCTGTTCCAGGCCACAACAACAATAACAACGGCTACATGATGGAGGGGCGAGGGCAGGAAACTTTCCTTATGCAAACCAACTGGGTGGACTACGACTTTTTGAAAACCTACGACATTAAGCTGGATACGGGACGCTTTTTCAGCCAAGCGTTTCCCACCGACCAGAACGCCTGCGTGGTAAATCAAAGTGTGGTAAAACAATTCAACCTTGTCAATCCGCTGGCAACGCGCTTCATCAACGCAAGAAGGATGGACGATAGTTCAGCCAACAGCTTTATGCCCATAATAGGGGTAGTCAAAGATTTCAACTTTGAATCACTGCGTTTTCAGATTACACCCTACGTGATGCGCTTCAAGAAAGAAGGGAATACCTGGGGTTACATTACGGTGCGAATTATGCCCAAAGATATTCCCAACACCATGGAGAACATTGAGAAGGTGTGGGGCGATTTCACCTCCAATGAGCCCATGCAGTACTTCTTTTTCGACGATGATTTTGCAAGGCTTTACAAAGAGGAGACACAAAACGCCCAGCTGGCTGTGCTTTTTGCCATTCTGGCCATTTTCATTGCCTCACTGGGATTGCTGGGGTTAACCTCCTTCGCAGTGGAGCAACGAACCAAGGAAATAGGAATTCGAAAAACCATGGGCGCTTCGGTGATGAGCATATTATTCCTCATTTCGAAGGAGATTATTACGTTGGTTACCATTGCAACGGTAATTGCCCTACCCATTACCTACTTCCTCGCCAATGCATGGCTGCAAAACTACTACTACCGCATAACCCTTAGCCCGTTCGATTTCCTAGCAGGCTTCCTTGCGGCTCTAATCATCGCTATTTCAACCATAAGCTACCTCACCATTAAGGCGGCAAAAGCCAATCCAGTGGATTCCTTAATTTACGAGTAAAAATAACAAGCCCTTCATTTTACTGCCTACAAAAACAGTAAAGTGAAGGGCTAAATGTATGTTGCTAAAATTGAACTGGACTTCTACGATGCATGAAATACTTTAGCACGACCTGATCAACAAAAAATGTGAAGAAGGTGGCTAGCACAACCTCACCAATTGGAACAAGGTTGTGAATGAAAAAGGAGAACCATTCAATACTTTGGAGAGATTTATCCAAATTAGCCCAATAAAGAGTTCCTCCAAGCACAACAAGTACCCCAATCACCACCAATACTTTAAGGCCAAAATCGAGCAAGAGCTGACGCCAAGCCAATTGACGCTCAATGCGGGCAACAACGCGATCGGCAAATGACGCTGGAATATCAAACTCCGGTGCAGCAGATAGAGCTTGGTCTATAAGCTGGTCAAGATTGTCGGGTAACGATTTGCTGTTCATGGTTATAAAGATAGCTGTTTGTCGTTATTTAATATGCGTTCCTCCGCAATGTCAGGAAACTGTTTTACCAGTGCATCGTGTATCAACTTGCGGCCACGGTTAAGGTAACTCTTTATGGTTCCCTCCTGCATATTGGTAATATCTCCAATTTCCTGTATCGAAAACTCCTCCAAGTAGAACAGCGTCATAACTGTTCTGTAGTGAACTGGCAGCTGGCCAACCAACAGATGAACCGACCGCTTAAGATCACTGCTCTGCACAAGTTCGGAGGGCGTTTGAGGAGACGGCAGTGAGATGGAAAAATCTTCCATGTTTTCGGTAAATTGCAATTTTTCTTTTCCCCTTCTGCGAATATGGTCAATGCAGGTATTGTATGCAATGGAGCCAATCCAAGTCGATAGCTTGGAATCGCCTCTGTAACTATCGATATTTCGGAACACTCTAATAAACACTTCCTGGCACATATCCTCCGCATCCTCCTGTTGACGGACCATACGCAGAACCATATGCCAAACCAGCCTCTGGTACTTACTCACCAGAAAACGAAAAGCGTTGGTATTACCACATTTTATCTGTGCTATGAGATCTGCGTCGGTCATCTACACTATTTGTCGGAACAAGCTACGAAAAGGTTGCAGGAAATCGGAAAAGTAACTCGAATTATTTTTCAATCGAAAATTATACAAAGAAACAGAACGACGTGAAGTCCTGTGACAATTTTTTGCTCTATAACCAAGGTTAAACAACTATCTCTCAAATAAAATAGAGCCATTCTGCAAAAAAAGTAGCATCCGCTGCAACCTTGTCAAAACATTTGACGACAAATGGAACAGAACTAACACTAAAAAACAGAATTATGCAAGACGTATTTACAACGGCGGTAGTTTTCTTCGGAATTTACTACATCCTAAGAATGTTCACCAACTTTCTCCTCAAGCGAAAAATTATTAAGACTGGGCATATCGGTAAAGCAGACATTCTGAACGAGGTGATGGTTCAACCTCAGGAAAACGAAAATCGCTATCCAACGCTAAAATGGGGATTGGTTGCTCTAATGGCCGGCATAGGTTTGCTGGTGGACGACCAGTTTTTTAATACCAGCGGCGACTACTCCGGATATGCACAGCATGGTATGGCTCCTTTTGGAATTGAGCTAATGTTTATTGCAGCTGGTTTTCTGATCTACTTCTTCATAGCTAACGCAAAGAAAAAGTAGCACCCGAAAGAGTTGAACATTTTAATGGTTATTGACCAAAAAGCCCTTTGAAACAAAGGGCTTTTTGCATTATGCAAAAGAAGGAGTTGTTCCGACCAGAACACTCCTTCATACACGCCTCAGATATAAACAATTACTTCTTATCGCATGGTTTGTAGATTGCACCTGTAGCAAAATCCACAATCGTGCCAGGCAAGAATAATAAAACATCAGCTATAAGAGCTCCTCCTCTAATTTCTCTTTGAGGTTGACCCGGCGCTGGCTTTGTCCGTTGACATTCTGAAACTGTTCCACCAAAAACGGTTGCACAACTAGACAACGTAGCCAATATTGCTACTATCGTCATCGCATTTAAAACTCTCTTTTTCATTGAAAACTGATTTAGGGTTAAACATATAATTAACTACTATAGTTTTACAACAGTAGTTTTTGAAATCCAATCATGTAATCCTTTCTTGAAAAAAAGGAAAGATAAGGCATCAAACAAAACAAGTAAGCGCACGAACGCTCTTCCTAAAATTTGAAAAAAAGTAACACGATCAACAATAGTGGTAGAAACAACCTTTGATCGAGTAATGATCTTTCCTACAGTTCTTCCATTTATTAATTCAAAGATTAAATAGTAAAGAAAATAAGCAACAATCGAAATCCATTTCACATTGTTTCTATCTATAACATCTCTGAATATTCTGAAAAATAATATCATAATTATTAGAAAAAAAATTGTGTCCAACAAAAAGTTGAGAAAACGAATTGTTTTACTTGCCATGATTTTTTACATAAATATAATACAATGATTTAAAAACAAAAAAAATATAGCCTTTTTGACAATATTTTTTAGCAACATCTTTCAATGAATTCGGCTCCGATTAATGCATACTGCTAATTTTGCATATAAATCTATCGCAATTTTTTCAACTTTCGGCATGAAAACGATTTTTGCTGTTCTTCTTCTTTTACATCCTTTGTGGTGCTGGACGCAACCATCCATAAGCTATCCAACCACTCCAACCCATCCAGTGAGCGACACCCTGTGGGGGACGGTGGTTACCGATCCATACAGGTGGCTTGAAAACGTTCATGACACCGATGTAGCGAAGTGGATTTCAATGCAGGAAAAGTTGACCAAACGTTACACTCGATGGAAGATTACCACCGATCCCTCGGTGGAGAAATTATCGGAAGTGAGTTACCAGCCCCTGATTAGGCAGGGGCATTACTATTTTCAGCTGAGCTATGCAAGTAGTGGTGAGACGCAATCGCTCTACTACCAAACGGCATTTGACCAGAAGCCAATCCTTCTCTTCAATCCGAATCATTTGGATAAAAAGGTAACTGCCATTAGCTCATTTCTGCTTTCACCCGATGGTAGCACCCTTGCGTTGATGCTTTCGGAGAACGGCAGCGACTGGCGAACTATTCGGTTTCTGGACCTCAAAAGCCGAACCCTACTCCCTGATGAGCTACATTTTCTTAAATACAGCAACCTTGCATGGTTTAGAGATGGCGTTTTTTATATTCGATACGCTACTGCCAGCAATGACGAGGCATTCAAGGGAGTCATTGACGGAAGAACCCTTTATTACCATAAACTTGGAACGACTCAAGGCAACGATAAGCTAATATATAAACCTCAACTCCCAACCGATTTCTTCACCTTTGACATTACCCCTGACGAGCATTTCTTGGCGATTTACCATGCAGCCATTAGAAATAATCGACTGCTAAACAGCCTTTCAACCATCTGCTTGAAGGATTCCTTGAATGCAACTCTTGTTCCAGTGCTATCCGTGAGCGATGGAACCAAGCGCTTTGAAGTTGTAGGTGACGAAAACGATAGCCTGATAGTTTTCACCAACTTGCTTGCCCCCAAAGGTCATGTGGTGCTTTTTTCAACCAAAGAAGAAAACCGTGGCCGGGTATTGATACCGGAATCCAAGGCAATGCTTACGCAGCTGAGATTGCTTGATGGTAAACTGCTTTGCCTCTACAGCGATAGCCTACGGGAGAAGTTTGTAGTTCATAAGTTCAACGGGGAACCGATTGGCGAATGGAGCATTCCTTCGGGATATGCCGTCACGGATATTTCGGGAACGGCCACCGACAACTTGGCCATATACTCATTCCAGTCATTCTATGCTCCGCCAACCGTATACCAAGTTAACCTACGTACGCTTTCGCGACGGTCTGTTGGCAAGACCCTCATTAACTACAACTATCGACAGTTTAACACCATTATCCTCACCTACAAAAGCAACGACAGCACAGAAATACCGCTCTATGTAACCTACAAAAAAGGGTTGCAGCTCAACGGTAATAATCCGCTTTTGCTTTACGGTTATGGCGGGTTTGGCATTCCTGCCCAGCCGTTTTACGACCCAGCAAATGTTGCCTTTCTTCTTCGAGGAGGTGTGCTCGCGGTTCCAGCCATTCGTGGTGGAGGCGATTTTCCCGGTTGGCATAAAGCGGGTAGCCGACTCAATAAGCAAAAGAGCTTCGACGATTTTACTGCGGCAGCTCAATACCTCATTCAAGTGGGATTCACCAATCCCAACCGGCTTGCCATAATGGGAGGTTCAAACGGAGGGCTAGTAGTTGGTGCTGCCATTACCCAACATCCCGAACTCTTCAGAACTGCCGTTGCCGAATCGGGCCTATTCGACATGCTTCGCTACCAACTCTACAACATTGGCTACAGCTACGCTGCCGAGTATGGCACAATTGCTGACTCTTCCGACTTTGTTAACCTGCTTTCCTACTCCCCTGTTCAAAATGTGAAAAAAGGGGTGCATTACCCCTCAGTACTTCTAGTTGCCTCCGACAACGATGACCGTCTCAGCCCATTTCACTCCTTTAAATTTCTTGCTGAATTACAGGCAAAAGGGGACGGCAAAAATCCATACCTTCTCTACTACCAGCATAACGCTGGCCATACGGGAAGTGATGTTTTCAATGCCGAAGTTGAGAAGAAGGCATTTGTAATTGGCTGGATTGAGGCTGAACTAGACATGAATAGATAGCCGGGGAAAGGGAGAACTATGCCCGGCTCTCCATTCCTCTAGTCGTCATCGTCCACTTTGTTGAGAGCAACAAAGGCGGCATGCTTTGGTGCAGGACACGGTGAAGCCTCACCCTTTACTGCAGCCCAAATCACCTTGTTGAACTCATTGTCGGGAACCCGATCCTCCTTGCTAAAGTCGAAAGTCTCACTCAGCTTTGACCACTTGTTATTCACCTTATTAAGATCATTAAGATCCACCGTTTCTGGTCTCTGAATAAACGGAGGATGGGTGGCAACGTTGTTAAAACAGCGGAACATAGGCGTAGCGGCAGCGTCGTACTGGCTCATGGGGGGAAGGCCCAGAATAAGTTCAATGGTTCGCAGCATGGAGGAGGTAGAGTAGGCGGTGTGGTCCACAAAACCTTGCTTAACAAAGCCACCAGCCACGTATGCTGTGGTTCGATGGGCATCCACATGGTCGGGACCATTTTGAGCATCGTCCTCCACAATAAATATGGCACACTCATTCCAAATGGGACTGTGGCTGAGATAATCCACAAACAACCCTACAGCCAAGTCGTTATCGGCAACGCTGGCAAAAGGTGTTGGCATTCCCCTTCGCAATCCACTTGTATGATCGTTAATAAATCGAAGTGTATTTAGGCGAGGTAGCGAACCACATGCAAGCAAGGAATCAAAATCGCGCCTCCACTGATAAAAGCGAGTAGTGTCGCGAACGTGCTGATCCCAGCTGGTAAAGTAGTGGCAGTAATGACCAACAAGTACAGGAATGTTTGGCTTATAGTTATCGGTAAATTCGCCGTAAGTGCGGTAGGTAACGCCATACCGCTTGCAGAAATCCCAAATAAATCCATCCTTATTGTTGGCCACATCTCTGCGTCCCTCTGCATCGTATTCACCACCACGGTTGCCGTAGCTGGTAGGCCAAGTTTTTTCGAGATAGTCAGTAGCATAGGCGCCATCGCTCCAGTTGTGCCCATCGGCACTCACCTCACCATCGGCGTAAAAGTTGTCGAGTAGCACAAACTCGTTAGCCAATGCGTGCTGGTTTGGTGTAAAATTCTGCCCAAAAAGCACAAGGCTGGTATCACCATTTCCCTGTGGCATGTCGCCAAGCACCTGATCGTATGTCCTATTCTCCTTAATCACATAAAACACATACTTTATGGGTGAAGCAGCACCAACGCGGGAAGGGATTGGATTGCCTTCCAAGCCTTCAGCCTTCAACTCACCTTCCTTGTGGTAGGGTGTATTGGCATACACCACTTGAGAGTAGGTGGCAAGCTGCGCTTTGTCTGGAGTGTTAATAATGCTGAGCTTTCCGCGCAGTAGTCCGGCAATGTATTGCTCTTTTGGAGCTGGTTTGCCAGCTTTTTGGTATTCAACCTTTTCCGATCTACGGGTAGGATTTGGACCAAGTGGGTTTGGAAAGGAGGAAAAACCCTTTCCGTTAGCCACAAATATTTTTTGGTCTATGGTTCTAACGCATGTTGGATACCAGCCTGTTGGAATAAAACCTAGACTTCGGCTTGAACCCGGATTGGAAACATCGAATACAGCCAAGCAGTTATTATCGGCATTGGCTACGTAGAGAGTAGTTCCTTTGCTGTCGAGCGCAACGCTGTTAGCCGTAGAGCCTGCAGGAGAGTCGGGGTAGAGCGCAGTATTCAACGTTTCTACCACCATGTTTTTATCCACATCAACCACCGATACGGAATTGTCGTTGGCATTGGAAACAAACAGAAACCTGCCATTGGGTGTGATGCACATATCGTTGGGATTGCTACCAACTGCAATGGCACTAGTAAACGCTTCCTGGTTGGTGCTGTAAACCAGTATCCGTTGGCATGCCCAACAGCTTACAAAGAGTTTCTTTGCATCGGGCGAAAGCAGGCAGGTATAGCCCTCCCCACCAAGCGGTAGCCTCTTTACTATTTGCTTCTTCTTTAGGTCGATTACATATAGGGAGTTGTCATCCTTTGTTACCACATATAGCCTGTTGTGGGCATCGTCAACAGCAATGCCTGCCACGGAAATTTTTTCCGGCCAAGGCTTTCCTAAAACAATGGTGTCGGATGGTATGAGCTTGTTATTCTGTATATTGAACTTCACCACGAAGTTGTCGTTTCCACCCGAAGCATAGAGCTCGCGGCTGTTGGACGAAAAGGCAAGTCCAAGCCACGACTTCTTTATTAGAATAGTGTCGAGCACTATCTCCTTTTGGACATCAATTAGCTGAATGGTTTGGTCGCTCTCACCATTATTGGTAACTGCCAGCAGACGATGGTTTGGTGAAACAGCAATGTTGAGCGGCAAATCACCCAGCGGCAAACTTTTTCCGGCTGGCGTAAGGCTCCAACCATTAGGCAACGTTACCCTTTTTGCATTTAACTCTGTCAACGACTGAGCAGAGGCCGCTAAACCAACAATGGAAAACATCGTAAGGGTTAGCATAACCCGACATATAGACAATTTCATGAGAACACAGATTTAATTACTACTCATTGGCCGAACAAAATACAAAATACAAATTTCTTTTACGTTTACGCTAAGCTAAATCAGACACAAGTTGAACGGAATAAAACACATTTACTGGTTGCGGTTTAGGACTGCTACAATTAATTAAGGTTAAATGATGCATCCTAATTTTTTGCATACATGATCATTCATTCACAAAACAGTCAATATATCAAATTGTTATGATCATATTTATTGTTCTCAACATATTCTTATTGGCGTGAATACCTTCCCCGTTAACCCTTTTTTTCTACTTTAGCTTATCAAAACTTTTAAATGATGGCAGATTTTAAATTAGAGTTAATCACTAACAGTGAACAGGTTAAGGAGTTCCTACAACTTCCTGTGGCTCTTTATAAAAATGATTCTAACTGGATTCAACCGCTGGATAATGAAATAGAGGCGGTTTTCGACCCCAAGAAAAATAAGTTGATGCGAAAGGGCGAGGTTGCTCGCTGGCTTCTGCGCAACGCTAAAAACGAAGTGGTTGGACGCGTGGCTGCCTTTATAAATCCTGAAAATGCATCGCTTAATGAGCAGCCCACCGGAGGAATGGGTTTCTTTGAGTGTATAAACGACCGCGATGCTGCCTTTATGCTGTTTGATAATTGTCGCGATTGGCTTAAGGAGCGTGGAATGGAGGCCATGGATGGCCCCATTAACTTTGGCGATCGCGACCGCTGGTGGGGATGCTTGGTAGATGGCTTTGTTCCAGCAAACTACGGCATGCCATATAACTTTCCATACTACAAAGAACTTTTCGAGGCATATGGATTTAAAAACTACTTTGACCAATATACCTATGCAAAAAGCATAACGCTGGATAGGATGCACCCCGGCCTGCTGGAAAAGGCTGTACGGTTAGCAAAAAATCCAGAGTACCACTTTGGGCACATTAAAAAAAGCCAGCTCAAAAAAGTTGCGGAAGACTTCCGAACGATCTATAACAAAGCCTGGGCAAGGCATGGTGGCGTTTCGGAAATGAGCGCTGCGCACGCCACTGCCTTAATGAAGCAGCTTAAACCCATTATTGATCCCAAGCTTATCTACTTCGCCTTTCACAATTACGAACCCATTGGCTTCTACGTAATGATCCCTGAAATTAATGAGGTAATTAAGCACCTACATGGGAAAATGAATCTTTGGGCAAAGGTGAAGTTTTTCTACCTGCTCAAAATCCGAAGAACATGCAAAGCTGCGTTGGGGCAAATTTTTGGTATCATACCAGAGTTCCAGGGAAAAGGTGTTGAAGGCGGCATTATTATGGCCTTTGCCAATATGGCCTTGCAAAAAGGATTTCAATACAACTTTTTGGAAATGAACTGGGTTGGCGACTTCAATCCAGTAATGATGCGCCTGCAGGAACAAATTGGGGCCAAAATCCGTAAGACACACGTCACTTACCGCTACCTGTTCGATCCAACCAAGGAGTTTACAAGAGCAAAGGCCATTGGCCGCGCAAAAAGAGCAACAAAAGAGGAATAGATGAACATTGGGTATAGGAGAATTCTCTTTTTATTGATAGGCATGGTGTGCCATACAGCCACCTTTGCCCAAATGGATATTAAAACCAACTTGGTTTTCAGCGATACGGTAAAAACGCCGTTCAGCAACCAGTGGCAATACCTCTCCACCGACATCTATCTTTTCAACGGCCATACCTTCAACAAACTCATTAACGACCTCAACGTTGATGGCACGAAGGAACGGCATGGTTGGTTTAAGCACAAGCAGCCTCAGGAAAAATTGGAGTTTCTGCTGCTCACCGCCGAGCTGAAGGATGTGAAGCTATTTGGCCCCAACGACCTCATATACCCCATCTACAACTTCCAAATCGACAAGGATAGGGACAATAAATACCAAACCTTTGTTAGCGATAATCTGGACCACGTTCGCATTATCGATAACCTGCCACTATACTCGGCTGGCAACTTCATTGATGCCACCATTCGTGCCCGTGCCATTACAAACAATAGCCGTGACGAGGTGCTGAACTTAGTGGCCGGACAGCTCAAGAATTTAGCCAACCTCACCAACCCCACCACCGCAGTATTTACCTTAGTTGGCGAGTTTGGCTCCTTCCTGGAGGCCTCAACGCGCAATAAGGAGTACCGGTTTAGCTCAACCATTAGGCTGTTTGAGCAGAAGAACTTCGACACTCGGTTGCACTCCATCCGCATTTACGCGCTCACGGCAGGCAATAACCTCGCCCCTGTTTTCGACACCGAGGCACTGCAGAACTTCATGGATACCACCTACAACCCCACCATTTCGCGCCAGCTGCTTTCGGCGCTTATTCCCTACCACGACTCACCGCTCATTGTGGTGGTAAACTACAAGTCGCTCTACCGCATGGAGCAAATCTCGGGTGATGAAGTCACTGCCCAGGCTATCGACCAGAGAAGACTTCGCATCGAAAACGAATTTGCTAAAGGGCTTATCAGCAATGAAACCTACCAACTCGAACGAAACTTTCTCGACTTTTTAACATCGTTCAACGACCTTAAGCGTGCCATTGAACTCTACAAGCTAAACGTAAAGGTTGCCGGCTCAAACGGAACAAGCACTAGCCTTATGCAGGTGGTAACCAGCTACCGGACCATGCTCAAGATTAACCGCGACAACGATGCCATGAATGTGGAAAACAGCACCTACGCCACGGTATTCAAGCCGGAGTATAACCGAGTGCAGGGTTATGCCGGACTTTACCTCGAGGAGGACATTAACCTGAAAAACGCTCGCGAGCTGGTAATTGCTATCAACAATGCTGAGGCAGGCCGATATCCCACCAAGTATGAGGAGCAGGAGGAGATGCTGAGCAAGCTGCACTTTGCCGACATATTCGCCGGAGATAGCTGGAACAACTCCACCGAGGGTAGGCTCACCAATGCAGCAATATCGCACCTAGAGAGGGAGATTTACGCGAAAAAATACATGCTGGAGGTAAAGAAAATTAACTCGCTCAAGGCGACAGATAGCAACAGCAATGCCCCTGACCGGCTGCAGCAGCTTCTTAGTGGAACGTCGTGTAGCCTATGTCGCGATAGCGCTCTTGTGGCCATCAAGCGCTTCAGAACCACCTATGTTGATTTTCTTCGCCAAAAGGAGCTAACACGAAAGGACAGCATTTCACGCGTTGTGCTCGAAAAGTCATACCTTTTCTTGGAGAAGTATCAAATCATAAAACAGAATCTCGATAGCTTATACCCCAACGGTTCAACCATGTCGCCAAGCATGGCCCTGCTCGATAATAGGCTGCAGCTGGCCAAGCGCGATATCGACGACCTCTACGATTTATCCAACAGAGCGGTTTCCGATAAACCACTGGAGATTATTCGGGAGCTAAACCGGAAAATGCTAGAGTTGCTTTCTGATATTCCGGCCAACTTCGACTTTATTTGTAGCAGGCGTAACGACCTCTGCGTAAAGCAACACCCAAAACCAGTGAAGCCAAAGCTCGATACCACACCGGCACTACCCGATACCATTGGGGTGCGCCAAAAACCTGCTCCCGACACACTGGAAAAGGATTACAAAAGCAAACAGGACACCATAACCCTGCAGCAACAAAAGAGTGACAACCTGCCGGACAAACTTAACAAACAAGGAGAGTAAGCGCTATGCAATCAATCAAGGAGATATTTAAACTGGGGTTTGGTCCAAGCAGCAGCCATACCATTGGCCCGGGTCGTGCGGCAGAGATATTTTTGGCCAAGAATTTAGAAGCCGGCAGCTTCCGGGTGACCCTGTTTGGTAGTCTTGCTGCCACAGGGGTTGGTCACCAAACCGACGTTGCCCTGCAGAAAAATATGGAGGGCCGTACTCTAGAAGTTGTATGGAAACCCAAGGTAAGCCTCCCCCTTCACCCCAATGGAATGCTGTTTGAGGCACTACAACACGATGGCACGGTAACCGACAGCTGGGAGGTTTACAGCATTGGTGGTGGCGACCTGAAGGATGCCAATGGCATTGTAAACGAGCAGCACATCTACCCCCTGTCGAAGATGACCGACATTATGAAGTGGTGCAAAACAGAGGGTAAATCGTTTTGGGAATACGTGGAACATTACGAAGGTCCCGAGATATGGGACTATCTGAAGGAGGTAAAGGATGTGATGTTCGCCTCCATTAAGGATGGTCTCGAAAACGAAGGTGTGCTCCCCGGTCCCATTAAGCTGCAGCGGAAGGCCAGCTCCAGCTACGCCAAGGCGCTGAGCAGCCACAACCCGCAAAAGAGCATTGGGCTGCTGTTTGCCTACGCCCTTGCGGTATCGGAGGAGAATGCTGCGGGCAACCGCATTGCCATTGCACCCACGTGTGGCTCGGCTGGCGTGGTTCCATCGGTGCTATACTACGCCTCCACTACACACGAGTATGTGTCCGAAACCAAGGTGCTACGGGCATTAGCCACTGCCGGGCTGTTTGGAAACGTGGTAAAAACCAACGCCTCCATCTCCGGTGCCGAAGTTGGCTGTCAGGGTGAAATTGGTACCGCCTGCGCCATGGCTGCCGCCGCGCTCACCCAGATGCTGGGCGGCTCCATTCGCCAAATTGAGTATGCCGCCGAAATGGGCTTTGAGCATAACCTAGGCCTCACCTGCGACCCCGTGCTGGGATTTGTGCAGATTCCCTGCATCGAGCGAAACGCCGTTGGGGCAGGCAAGGCCTACCAGGTATCAACCTACGCCATGTTCTCCGACGGTGGCCATAAAATTTCCTACGACCAGGTGGTAGAAACCATGGCCGAAACCGGCCGCGACCTCCAGAGCGCATACCGCGAAACCGGCTACGGCGGATTGGCCAAGAAGTGGGAGGCGTTTAAATAGTCCGAAGTCGGAAGTCAGGAGACCGGAGACCAAATTAAAAATATGTGAGCCTATTGCCTATGAAAAGAATCTTTCTTACTCCGTGTAACACCGTGAAAACACGGTGCAACTCTATGGATTCTTTGTGACAAGTTACGAAGTGACGGGGTACAAAAAAGTCGGAAGAAAAGGATTGTAATGCTGATCCATTGAGCACTGTAGAAACACTATGAAACTCTGTGTAATTAATAATCAGAAGCGAGTTCAGTCGAGAGGCTTGATAGGTCGGCTCAAGCAACCGAACAAGGTGAACTCAGCAGAGCTAAACTAGCACACCTATCCACCTAATCTCCTAAAAACCTAACTCCCGAATCTCCTAAAAAATGTCCGAGAAAAACTACGACCCACAGATGCATACGGCCGAGCATATCCTAAACCAAACCATGGTTCGGATGTTTGGCACCAGCCGATCGTTTAGCAACCATCTGGAGCGCAAGAAGAGCAAGTGCGACTACCACTTCACGCGCCCGCTTACGGAGCAGGAGTTGGTTGCTCTAGAGGACAAGGTTAACGAGGTTATTGCCGAAAACATTCCCATTGGCGAGGAGTTCCTGCCACGAGCCGAGGCCCAAAGCCAGTTCAACCTCTCGCGGCTACCCGAGGAGGCCGGTGACGACATTCGCATTGTAAAGGTGGGCAGCTACGACTCCTGCCCCTGCATTGGGCCACACGTGACCAACACCGCCGAGATAGGGCTGCTGCGTATCCTCTCCTCCGACTATGCCGATGGCGTGCTCCGCATCCGGTTTAAGCTGGAGAGGCCGGAATAGGTGCTGCTAACTTCTGCTTAAAAATTTAGTGAAAATCTCCATCTCAGCAAGGCACACACATTTCGGGTGCGACGTGATCGCACAACCTCTTTGCCGATGCCGTTCAACTCGCGCTAAACAGGGCCCAACGGGGAGAAAAAAAATAAATTTTTCGAGGTTTTAAATCTGGTTAATCCTGCTGTAATGCACAAAATGCAATATGGCTGGGATTGTTATGAATATAAATAAGTGAAAAAAATCAATCACCCATTGAATAATTGTAAAAGATACTAAATTTGTCTACCGAACAGTTTAAAACTGCACATTACATACTAACAATGGGAGAACCATACAACTTTCATCATATATGTTAGTTGCACCCTGTTTTTTTATGTTAAAAAAAGCATTTTCTAAATAGAAATTAAGTTATGAAAAGAAACATTCTGTTTTTTCTAATTACGGTTCTACTTTTTTCATGCAAAAAGGATAGTGAGCCAGAAACCAAACAAGTTTTAATACAACCATTGGGAGTTGGTTATTATTGGGAATTTGTTGATTCAACATTCTCCAACATTGGTGATCTTACTAATGTTGACACATCAAGACTATCTATAACTGGAATAACCAGTGTTACCTATAAGGGTGAATCCATTGATTTATACGATTGGAGTTGGAATACTGCTCCAAACTTTATGTGGTTATGCAACTATGATGCAACAGGGTTTTACATGTATGGAGGGAAGACTGATAATGGTACCTATATTTATGAAAAAAGTCTAAACATTAAGTATCCTGTAAAAATTAATGAGGTTTGGGATCATATTAACTACTCACACGGTCAAATAGGCGATAGCTCATTTTTTTATATCTACAATACCGTTTATTACACGTGCTTAGCTGTTAACGAGCCTTTTAAAACGAAATTTGGTTCATTTGATTGTTACAAGTACAACTACAATTACCTTACAAACGGACATCCAGATCAAACATATCTGTATTACGCTCCCAATATTGGTTATGTTGGTATGATTGAACAAGAAAACGGAATTACTATATATAAGAAGACGTTGATTTCATATAACATAACCGATTCTAATTTATCATCGAATAAGAGGACTGATTTTATGAATGGAAAAACTAAAAGTAATATAGAAAGAATAGAGTATGGACCTTACAGGTAATCGCTAGAAGAGTTGTTTCAAGATCAAAAGCATCGTGAAATCTCTTAAATCTAACTTTTTAGAACAACATAGCCCTGAAACCGCAACCAAAAAGAGTTAATGATGGCAAGTTTAAACATACCACTATGAAAAAATTTTTACTCACAAGCCTTAGCCTAATTATCGGGATAGCCAGCCAGTCACAAACTATTTGCACTGTAGCTGGAGGGGGCGTTGGCGATGGATTATCAGCAATAACAGTTCCCATTTCTCCATCTTCCATCGCCGTAGATGCATCCGGGAATATCTATATAATAGATGGAAATTTGTCTATAACATATGGAAACAATAGAATCCGAAAAATAAATGCCACTACCGGAATTATTACCACCGTGGCGGGAAATGGTGCACTTGGGTACTCAGGTGATGGAAGCGCCGCTACATCGGCCGCTCTAGGTGATCCAAGTGGGATAGCCGTAGATAAATTTGGGAATTTATACATAGCGGAATCTCTAAACGAAAGAATACGAAAAGTAAACGCAGCTACAGGAATTATTACTACCGTGGCAGGAAATGGCAATCAAGGATACTCGGGTGATGGAAGCGTTGCCACATCTGCTCAGCTGGATAATCCAAACGGAGTAGCCGTTGATGCAGCCGGAAATTTGTATATAGCGGATGGAAATAATAACAGAATCCGAAAAGTAAACGTCACTACCGGAATTATTACTACCGTAGCAGGAAATGGCAATCAAGGCTACTCTGGTGATGGAGGTGCCGCCACGTCGGCTCAGTTAGCCATAGCTTACCAATCCGGATTAGCCGTTGATGCAGCCGGAAATATATACATAGCGGATTGTGATAATAATAGAATCCGAAAAGTAAACGCAGCTACAGGAATTATTACTACCGTGGCAGGAAATGGCACTCAAGGCTATTCTGGTGATGGAGGCGCTGCCACATCAGCTCAACTAGATTGGCCATGGGGAGTAGCCGTAGATGCATCGGGAAATATTTATATAGCAGATGAAGTAAACAACAGAATCCGAAAAGTTGACGCTACTACCGGAATTATTTCCACCGTGGCAGGTAATGGTACCTGGGGCTACTCGGGTGATGGGGGCGCCGCAACCTCGGCTGAGATGACTGGTCCAACAGGGGTAGCGGTAAATGCTGCTGGGAGTTTGTATATAGTGGATCATGGAAGCAGCATAATCCGAAAAGTTGACGCCACTACCGGAATTATTACTACCGTGGCAGGCGATACAAATGGATATTTTTGGGGAGATGGGATCGCCGCCACATCGTCTAAGCTAGATTCTCCATACGGGGTAGCCATAGATGCAACCGGAAATATATATATAGCAGATGAAGGAAACAACAGAATCCGAAAGGTAACCGCTGCTACCGGAGTTATTACAACCGTGGCAGGAAATGGCACTCAAGGCTACTCGGGTGATGGTGACGCCGCAACCTCGGCTGAGATGAATCGTCCAGGCGGGGTAGCTTTAGATGCAGCCGGAAATTTATACATAGCGGATATTGGAAATAACAGAATCCGAAAAGTTGACGCCACTTCAGGAATTATAACTACCGTGGCAGGCAATGGTACCATAGGCTACTCGGGTGATGGAGGCGCCGCCACATCGGCTCAACTACGTAATCCATACGGGGTAGCCATAGATGCAGCCGGAAATTTATACATAGCGGATTACTTTAATTACAGAATTCGAAAAGTTGACGCTGCTACCGGAGTGATTACCACCGTGGCAGGAAATGGCACTCAAGGCTACTCTGGTGATGGAGACGCTGCCACATCGGCTCAGCTAGCTTGGCCATCAGGGGTAGCTGTTGATACAACAGGGAATATATATATAGCGGACAATGCAAACAAAAGAATTCGAAAAGTTGACGCTGCTACCGGAGTTATTACCACCGTGGCAGGAAATGGCACTTACGGCTACTCGGGTGATGGGGGCCCCGCCACATCGGCTCAGCTAAATTTTCCATACGGGATGGCCGTAGATGCAGCCGGGGATTTGTACATAGCGGACAGACAAAACAACAGAATTCGAAAAGTTGACGCTGCCACCGGAACTATTACAACCATTGCAGGCAATAACTTTGGTGGCTACTGGGGTGATGTAGGTGCCGCCACATCAATTTCGCTAAATTATCCATCAAGCGTAGCCCTAGATGCAGCCGGAAATTTGTTTATTGCAGATGAAGGAAACAACAGAATCCGAAAAGTTGTATTTTCACCTTCTGGTATAGGCACAGTAGATGCAGAACAGTTTATTAATGTTTTTCCCAACCCTACCACCGGCACAATAACCATTTCCGGTCTATCAGAACTTTCAAAAGGGAGCGCCATCTACCTGCACATTATGGACGTATCTGGTAAAACAGTCCTAACAAAAATGGTGGATAGCCCTACTGGTTCTGAGACTATCGATACTGGCTCCCTTGCACCGGGAATCTACCTCATTAGCATACAAACAGATACCCAAAGGATAGCAAAACGCTTTGTAAAGCAGTAGTTCACTGCTCATTTCTTTGGTAAAGGAGAGCCTCCAGTAAACGCAAGGCTCTCCTTTGTATTTAGGCTACTTGATTTAATAATATTCTCCAAACGATGACCCAAGATGTTGCTTCAGCCTACTTAAGGCAGAAGCCGAGCAAAAAGAAGGACAATACAACCAGCAGCTAGTACCGGAAGGTTTCGGCGATGGTGCTGCAGAGCAGCTGGCAGGTCTCCTCGTCCATCACACCCAACTTTTTAGTAAGCCGAGCCTTATCAACGCTCCGTATTTGGTCTATGGCCAGTTGGCCGGACTTCTCCTCAAAGCGGCAGCTAACACGGGTTGGGTAGCTTCGGAGGGTGCTCGTGAGCGGCACAACGGTCACGGTGCTCAGATACTTGTTCGCCTCGTTTGGGGAGACAACCAGACACGGTCGGCTCTTGCTAATCTCGGAGCCCACGGTTGGGTTAAGCCCCACGAGCCAAACCTCAAAGCGCCTTACCGCTACCACGTCCATTCCTCCCCGTCAAACGCGTTCTCCACGCCCTCGAAGTAGTCCCCCTCCGGCGCCTGCCCTTTGGTGGCCTTGGCGAACGCCTCCACCCACCCCTTCCGGGGCGTATCCTGTATGGGTGCAAGGAAAAGTCCACCGTCCTTAACCTGTATCTCCATCTTCTTACCGGGGCCTAGCCTGTCCAGCATTCGCTTGGGAATGATTACCCCCTGGGAGTTTCCGATTTTTATGATTGTTGTTTCCATGCAGCTTGTTTTTTTGCAAATATACGAAACAATGTTATTACTTGTTATAACATATTTTTGCTGCACCCACATCCGGCGCGGCCGGGTCTTAAAAAAAGGGCTTTTCTTGACAATCTCCATAAATGTCTTTACCTTGGTGAGATTAAGCTGCCGCTTTACGATCTGTAGTGAATGATAGCGGTGCTAGGTGGCAAACCCGCACAGCACATGCCTATGGGGTGCGTACATACCGCTTTTTAGTATGTTTAAATGAGTTAGGGACAGCCTTATGGCAGACAAGACGAACATCGAACTTTATAATATTAAAACAATTGATGAAAATGATTTTCTATGGAAATTTGTTTCTATTGACAAATTCTTCTCTATTATATTAAATAAGAAACTATACCTTACAAGAATAGACAGTTTTGAAGACGAACTAGAGGGTATTGAACCAAAGTTATTGCTGTTGAATCACCAGAAAAATGCTTTATTAAGCCTACCTCCCCTTAACGAATTAAAGTCATTTCATGACATAGACATCTTTCCAGAAGAAACAGACAAACTTATTGACCAATTGAAAGAGATACAAAAATATAATTTTGCTAATTGTTGGTTTCTTAGCAATAAAAATATTGAAAGTGTTGCCATGTGGAATCTCTACTCACAACCTAATAGCGTTGCACTTAATATTAAGTTAAGTGACTTCTATGATAATCTTTTAAGAAGCGGTTATACTTCTCGGATTAAATTAAAGAGACTTATTTTGGGCGTTATTCGTTATGTAAACTTCCAGAATCCTCATGAATTAGAACTATTAGAAAAGGAAATTGGATTAACTCCCTTTTTAAAGGATAAAAGTTTTAGTCATGAAAATGAATTTCGAATTATTGCAGAAATTGAAAAATATAAACACCCTCCATTTAAACCCAAAGCCGGATTTTCTAAGTATAGACAGGAAGAATTTTATAATGCTAATATCCAGATTTACGGATTAAACATTATTCTTCATGAATTTTTCGATTACAAATTTGAGATAGTTTTCCACCCAAAAATTTCTAAGTGGGTAAAAGAAGACTTGATAAATATTCTTGAAAGATTAGAAGTTCCGTTTAAGACAAGAGATTCCAATCTAAAACTAAAATAAAATCAGTCAACACCTTTGACTTTAACTTAATACAAGATAATCAAACCCGAAGTTTGGACCTCCTTCCCCAATTCGAGGCCTTCGCCATTCTATTGGCAGCTCGTTTTGTCAGCGACTATGGTTTTAAGTGGCGTGGCGTGCCGGGCGCATCGCTCGCTGGCCGGGTTCTTGTCGGTTGATAGAAAAAAGGGGCCATTCTTGACATTCTGTAAAATAGTATATACTTTAGTAAATATAAATCAACCCAGGGGGGGAATGCTGTGCATACCGCTGAGGGCTGGGCTATAAACGAGCCGTGTAACGTTTTGGAAAAAGAGAAACTTAAATACTAACCATAAAAAGAAGCTAACATGAAAAGAAGACTAACAAAGGGATCGATTTTGATTTTCGCCCTAACAACCATTATTTCATGCAGCACAAATCCTACTGCAAAAATTCAAGGTGTTTATGAAGTAAACAAAGATTCATTAAGCGCATCACTTCAAAAAGGAATGGCTGGCGAAAATGCTCTAGCGGCGGGACTATTAAATGCCGCCCTAAAAAATGCAGTGATTGAATTTGATATTAAGGGAGACTCAATAAATGGAATTCTATTTTTGGCAGGAGAAACAACATTAATAAGCTCCCGAATTGTAGAGCGAAATGATAGCTTGATAATAAAAACAGGTAAATCTGAGGCCTGTCTAATTCCGACAAAAGCAGGACTTTCGTATAGAGCTTCTGGTTCTAAAATGTCAATTACTTTAGATAAAACTAAGAGGACTGAACTATCTCCTGAGACACGAAAAGCAATTGAGGCTCAAGAAAAGGCCATAAAGGAAAATGAAATATTTGAGCAAAATTTGGGTAAATGGCAAGAAGGAAACTTTGTTGACGAATTTGGAGACAAAACAGGATCCGGATTTGCTTATTGCTTAATTCGAGGTGCAAGTGAAAATTCAATTACCACAAAGTCTGAGGTATATGTAAAAGCAATGGTTGAAGGAGAAAAACTAAACTTTCAAATTTATAATAGCTCATTGAGCATGAAAGAATCATTTCCTGACAGTAAGTTTGGTAGTATGAAATTAAAATTTCCCGACGGAAGCGTAAAATCTGAAAGAGTGTTCTTCTATGAAAATAGTGTTTCCGAGTCTGATAAAAAGGCTATTTTGTATGATTATATATCACAGAATAACGGAGTTGTCAAAGTGTATATTGACCTGGGCACTGCGAGTGATTATTACTCAGACAAGTATCAATTCGAGATAGAAAAGAATAATTTAGCAGAAACGTTGAAGGGATTAAAGAAATAAAGCCCCACAACATCAACCACCCCCCTATCAGGGACTGATTCCCTATCGGGGTCCGATCCTATCGGGGGCCACTAACCCCTATCGGGGTCCGATCCCTTGTTGGAGAACTCTATCAGGTCCACGGTGCAGGTCAGCACCGCCACGGCCTTGGTGGGGTTTCATGATTTGTGGCCTCCCTAACCGTGCTTCCAAGGCAAAGCAACCCCCTCAGCGCTTCCTGGGCGATGCACCTAGGTCTTAAAGAAAAATGGAGTCCTTCCTAGACAATCTTCACATAAGACTTAACTCTAGTATAAGTTAACTACACCAATAGGTGGGGTAATTAATGAACTTTAAGCAAGCAGACCAATGCATTGGACAAGAGTATGGGAGTGCGAGAGAATTGTTTACAGTTTTAGAATATATCAAATGGGGAAATTTTTAAATGTTGTTGATAAGGCAAAACAGGCATGTCAGAACTCAGGACAAGAACCAACAGACCATTTTTCCCAAGTGGAGAAATTGGTTGAAATTGGTTCTGGTGCTAAGCGAACTCCCTTACTTCACACAGTTTATTGAATAGACCGTCTACCTCCATCAAATAACCATATTCGAGGTTCAAATTGCCACCCGCAATTATCAAATTGCCTCCTGCAACCTTCAAACAGCCTTGTGCTTGGTATTTTCTCCCTTGTGCAAAGTATTTTCTGTCATGCGCAATGTTCAAATAGCCACCCTACAAAAATACTTCCAATACCAAATTCTAATTCGTAAACAAAGGTAACCCAACTCTCCTCCAGTGCTTTAAAACAGGCAACTTGCAAAGCTGCCTCCTTTGCTTACCTTTATGAAAATTTTGACCACAAAAGGGAGGCCTTTCCTATCGCCAATACAGGCTAACCCGAGAATTGGTAAATCACTCAACTTTAAAACAAGGAAAACGATATGATAAAATTCGATACCTACAACCGGGAGGAGCGAGCAATAAGCGCACACCTGTTCCGCCTGCTACACGAGCGGCTCGAGGAGAAGGCTGCAAGCCCATTTGGACAATTCATGAGCGAGCTATCCAAGAGCTCCTTAACATTTGGCAACGGCAAAGTCGCCCTGGCCAAGCTTAAGTTTGAAAATATTGCCATTTACTGTGAGCCCTCCATAGTAAGAGATGCCTACCAAAGCAAAAGGGCGGAGCGAATTGCATTTATGGATGACCTCACCCGCCTAGTTATGAAGCATGAGGGGGTTAGCGAATGCCGCCTTTACTCAGAACTTCCAGAACCATTGCGAAACACTAAACTAACCCACCCTAAACAGATTAAGCAAAAGGCAACCTTGGCAAATATCCCACTAAGTGAGGGCGAAACAGCTGTATATAAAGCCATCCAAGGCATGTTTAACGCCAAGCCCAACCTAGTTATTACGGTCGATAACCTACTGCTTGTAGGCGAAACAAAGTTTACCGAGCTGTTCGATCAGGCTCAGCTCGATAGAACAGTGAAAATGGCGGAGATATGGGCAAACTACCTTTTCAAGGATTTTGGATTCACGGAACCACCCGTTTACGCGGTGTTCAAGCTTGGCGCCCAAAAGAGCAACCCCGACATCAGCTGGACTACCATTACCAAAATTGCCGGCAAAACTTACGGTAGCGAGGATAGAACTAGAATTGCCCTCGAGGCAGCACTTGAACTCCTAACTCCAAAACCCCAAAATAACGAAAAGGAAAAGGAGGCGTTAAAGGTGGTACGTATTGTCACCAACGCTACCAAAAGCTAAATCTTGCTCAGTAAAAATAATAAAACAAACAGCCAATGGAGGAAACATCCGAACAGCTACTCCAAGCTTTAACTGCCGGTTTAGTAGAAGGGGTAAATGAGTTGGGCGAGAAGTTCCAAGCCGTGCAGCTGTTGCCCGAACTCAAGAGAATTTATCCAACCCAGCTGAGGGTGGAGATTGTTTCTGCACGCATCTACCAAACAGAAGATGACTGCTACTTCGAAATAACCGAAGATTTAAGTTTGAAGCCAGATGAGGGCGACCTAGAAGAAGATACTCCACTTAAAAGCTTCAAAACGGAGAGGACTTCGCTGGTTTTTGTTGCAGACGAAAATGGGTCAATCTTTCAACCAACGGTTTCAGCATTAAAAAATGCGATTATTTTTCTTGTTGAACTTGACGATTTCTCCAAGCTCAATGCCACCGATCTTTTTAGCGAGGAGGGGGCTGACGAAATAATGGAAAGAATGGAATTAGAAGATTTTAAATAATCGGCACAATAATTGCTTAAATTTCAGGTGAATTCATCATCCTATAACCATGAAAGCAACCATTGTTCAAATTGGAAA
>Ga0307375_10000783_pt1 | contig 37480 bp, 63 predicted proteins | sample TR1MG_FD_202531 | JGI IMG/M metagenome (GOLD analysis project Ga0307375, IMG submission 202531) | Soil microbial communities from Risofladan, Vaasa, Finland - TR-1 | ecosystem: Environmental > Terrestrial > Soil > Coastal area > Acid sulfate soil | place: Finland: Risofladan, Vaasa | collected... | reverse complement strand
TCTTTGATATCGACTAGTAATGTGCTCGCCACATGAACGCTTTACCGCCGAGATTATTACCATCAATCGTCATGTTCTCAAAAGAGCAGAAAGCATACTGCTCGATATCAAAGAGAGTAACCGTCCCGGATAGCCGTTTGAAGATAACACCGTCCCTCTGCTCTCCGACAAACCTTACTTTGCCGGGGTAAGTGATTGTGTGACCACCAGTGGTCATATATGTCCCTTTGGGTATATATAGTGCTTTTCCAGAACTAATAGCCGCAGAAATTGCCAAATTAATTGCGGATGTATCGTCTGTTAAACCATCGCCTGTGGCGCCAAACTCCGCCAGGCTTACAAAGTCGCGCATCTTGCTTTGTGCTGTTCTTGCTACGGCACCAGCGCCAGATTGAATGAAGCCGACTAAGGATGAACCAGAGGATGCTTCGAGTTCAACTTTAAGTTGATCCAAACCCCCGATATTATCCCCGCCACCATCCTGCAAAACATCTGAGGCATTGTACAAAACAAACTTGTATTTTGCAGACCCGAGCCAGACAGACGCCTTACCTTCTGCGTTGAGCAGTATAGGGTTGGCATTTGGTGTTAGTCCTCCCTGGTCTGTGTATGTAGCCAGCGGAGTAGTAGTCCCGGCGGCATAGGTGTATAATTTACCACCGGCAAGCGGGTTTCCATTCGCGTCGAAAAATTGCATCCTGGGGGGGGGTGTTAATGAGGCCATTTATTTTACTCCTTGTTGTGCTAGTGCGTTTTGGGGATGGGATGAGGCAAGCTCGTTTGTGATCATTGGCGTTTGGGTCGGAACAGGCCGCGCTTTCTGTTTTACGGGTTCGCCCGCAAAAGTTTCCGCAAAATCCTGAACATCAGAATCATCTTTATGTTTTTGGGCAAGAGAGTTTGCCAAAATAGGCAAGGACTCCACCGGCCTGCGGCTATTCTGCGCGATCCATTTGACAATATTCGGATTGGTCATCCACTTTGCGGCACCGTATGCAATCGCTGGCTCTGTAGCGGTAGCTATCGCCGGGAGAACATTGCCGGTAAGCAATAGAACCAATGCCCCGCCAATCGTTTTCTCTAAAGATACTGCTTGCTGTGTTCCAGACGTATTTCGGAAAACTTTTGACCCTGTTCTGATGTTTTCAGCGACTTGCGATATAGAATCTATTGCCTTTGTATATTGCGGGTCAACGTTGGCAAAAAGTGCGTTTTTCGCTCTGGGGTCCATCTTGTTCCAGTTCGTGAGGAACGTTTCTGTTGAGAAAACATCCCCTGCCGCCCCTTGGTTTCCCGCCGTGGCCTTACCCATCGTGCGCAAAAATTCATGGGCCATTTTTTGGCGTGTCTGGCCCGGCATACTCCGAAGCACTTTATTGATTAGAGTCGGCCCGTCTTTTGTCTCCCCGATAGCGGCGTTGTAGATTTTCTCGTATGTCTTCCCGGAAAGGATGTTTTCTAGTGTGTCGATACGATCCCGGCCAGCCTTGTAAAACTGGTTTGCTCTGCCGAGAAATTGAGTTGCATCAGGCGGCAAACCAGATTCAATATCCCTTGAGATTGCCCCGTATACCTTCTTGAGTTCTGACTTTGGAATATCGGAAACAAGCTCAGACGAGTCAAGCATGTACCCGACCCTGGTTCGTAGCTCTTTCATGGCCTGATATGGCATCTGCCTGCCCTTCGCAAGCTCTGCCATATCGTCTTTCAGCATCTTGGGGAGATCATCAGAAAGCCGCTTTGCAAGCTCTTTTTTGGTGGCGTTGAGTTCGCCTATAACCAGACTTTCCCGTGGCTCTCCGGTGGTCATTTTACCGCCGAGCCTTTGCGCGTAAGTTTCTTCCGCCGCCGCTTGATCGACTATGTTTCTCTCCAAGTCATCAATTTTGGACTGAACGGTGTTTATTTCTTGGATAGTGTTCTTTACCGAATCACGCCTAGCCCGTATAGTTTCTCCCGTGTCCTGTACAATGTTCTGCTTAATTCTTGCCAGTTTCGGGTTGATAAATTCCTCTGACGTTCTCGCCGCGCCTTTTATTTTAGACGTAAGGTTCCGCAACGTGGAAATGGTGTTATTGACCGGGACTTGTTGGTCTGGTGGGATTACCCCGTCAACCAAATCATACAACTGCCCTGCTTTTTCTTTAAATTGGGCGGTGAAATCGGTAACACCCTCTTTTATCGCCTTGCCTGTTTGGGCTTTGCCACCAGACTTACCGGCAATCTCTTCTATCATCCGGGCTATATCGTCGCCCTGTGCTGTCGCTTTTTCAGAAACAACCCCGGCACTCCCTGGGCTACGCGAAAGGAAACTTTCAGCCGCCTGCGCTGCCCTGCTCTGTGTTGCCTGACCTACCGTTGGGAAAGTCCCGGCATCTTGGAATGTTCTTATATTTTCAGCCGCTCCCTGCGCTCCCCTCTTTCCGGCAATAACGCTACGGGCCGCGCTTGGCATTTGACCAGCCGCAACGGGCACCATGCCGCCAACCACCCCGCCAACCATTTGAGCCACAGGCCCGCCGCCCATTTCTCGGACGAAACCAGAGCCAGCCCCGCCAGTTGCCCCGCTTGCTACTTGCAACAAAGGCTTTGCGGCAAGAGAGCTTTTTAGTGCTGCCCCCATAGTTGAGGCGGCTGGCGTTGTCATTGCAGCAGCCGGGAATGTCATTGCGCCTGCTGCCCCACGGATTATATCACCAGAGATACCCGTATCTTCTTTGGCTCCTGTAGCATTAAGCATCTGCCGTAATGTCTCGGAAGGCAGGTTTAATGTGGGGATATCTGACCCGGACAGTTTATTAACGCCGATGATACCGTAGTTTGCCAAGGTATTCACCGCATCCCCAACCGCCATCGGCAAAGATGCCGCTCCCTCGACAACAGACCGCGCTCCTGATTTTAATTGTTCAACAGTAGACAAGGTGGCAGGCTCATCGTTTACAGAAACAATCTCAACAGACGGCCCGCTTGTTTTGTACGCATCCCACGGGCCACTTGGTGTCTGTGCTGGTTGCTGGTATGCTTCCCAAGGGCCACCCATTAAGGCACCTTTACCCAGCTTGCGGGGTCGGCTGGATTACCCCCGTTAAACCTATATCCATCTTTCATCGTCCCTGGCTGTGGGGGCATTGCACCGCCTGGTTTTGTTTTTCCAAGGGCGGAAGGCATGTTACCGTAGCCAGACAAGTCTAGCGGGTCATGCCCATAGTTTGCCCGGATAGTATCAACATTCATTGTTCGCAGATTCTTTGCTCGGTCGTTTATTTTAATGACCTCATCGAGACGATTAGAAACAAGGTCTTGGTCGTTGATATTTGCCAGAATTTCATTCCATGCCCGTACCGCGTCGCCTTCCGTCTGAACACCCTTATTCAGTCGGAGGGAATCGTTCCTCAACTTTTCAAGGGTCGCCTTAAAGCTCGCAAATTTCTGTGACCCCTTGGTGGACATACCGGCCATATTTAGCGCGGAGTTCGCAAGATTTTTACCAGGACCAAGCTGTAACTCTTTGGTATCAACCTGTCGTTTAATCTCCCCCAGGTCTGCGGCGATTGTTGATGCTGTTCCAATGGCATCAAGTTCTTCCTGCTGCAACTTTAAGGCTGCTGTGGGCAGTGGTCTGCCCTGGGTCTTTTTATCTCCAGGCCCGCCAGGAATAGCTTCAAGGTTTCCGTCTGCACTGCGCCTGTACCCTGATGGGACTTTTCCCCCTTCGCCACCCTCAGCCGATCTCCCTGCTGCTTTATACCTCGCATATCCCTGCGGGTCGCGTCTGTAAAAGTCTGCGTCTGTCTCTGCTCTGTGTTGTTGTGTCCATGCCTGGTTTAACAGGGCCTGTCCTTCTTTCGTTTTCGCAATCCCAATATCGACGAACTTTCTTAGGTCCCCACCGGTACTATCCAGTTCTTGCCGCATGATGCTTGTGTCAATTCCCCGTGCTTCCAGCGAAGAAAACACCTGATCGACATTCTCGGGGGTTGGGTTCTCTTTAATGGCAAATAGCTCCTGCGATACTGCATCTAAAACTTTGCCGTGGTATTCAATGTTTTCTCTGGAAAGTTTTGTTTTATTTTGTTCCTGCTTTGCTAATTCTCCTTGTATTTCAAACCCAGCCTTTCCCCCATAAGGAGCATACGCCTGTCTTGATTCTGCTGCCTCTTGCAACGTCAGCGCGTTCATCTGTTGTTTTTGTCTTTCCCCCTGCATCGACAATGCGTTTTGTTGCCCTTTTCCATATGCTCCTGCCGGGTTGAAGCTTTCGCCTATCTTTGCAGGGATATTGGTATCAAGTGCCAGAAAGTTAATTTCACCAGCCATTAGGTCCACCCTCCGTAGTAATTGTCAAAACCCGTCTGCTGGGTAGGCGTAGTAGAGTTGAACCCGCCAAACATCCCGTACGTTTGGAGAGCGTTGTTCATTGTGTTCCCATAACCTTGATACGCGGAGGCGTTTGCGTTCCCTGCGGCAATCTGTGCATTGCCTTGGTTTGCAGCATTTGTCATTGTTATGTTCCCGACACTGTTGGCATAATTTGTGCCTGCTTGACCAAGTGCGGCATTAGCTGTCTGCCCTATCCCGGCCATTGATGCCAGCCGGTTGTATTGTGTTCCCTGGTCTGTGTTATATCGGTTGTATGCGTTCTGATATTCTGCGCTTGCAGCATCTTGCCCGTATTTGGTTATGCCTTTTAGGGTAGACCCAGAAAGAAGATTTCCCCTCGCTGCCGCGCTGTTCTGTAATCCCTTCATTCCTTCGGATAACCTGAAAGCATACCCGGGGTCGGCCTTATAATCTGCCATGCTGAACGGCTTCATAAACTTCCCGCCGGACGCTGTACCTGTCCCAAGTTGGCCCAGTGCGTTTACCCCTGCATCACGCCATGGGGTCTGGTCTGTTCTGGTCTGGTCGTACATTTGTTTTTGGATGTTTGCAGCATAATCACTTGCTGCTGCGGAGGTGTTCGCTGCTGACTGTGTTGCGTCTGCTTGCTCTCCTGCTGCGTTACTCGCAACATATCCCCCCACAACAGCACTACCAACTACTGCGGCTGCTACCCATCCTGACATAGCTGTTCCTCCTTAAAAAATGAAGTCCATTGTCGGAAGAATGTGCGTATCTTCGTCCGTGTATGTTTTAGTGAATATTTCTTTTTCTATCAACGCCAAGTTGTCAGTATTACAAGGATGTGTTGTCACGAACACGGTATCCTCTAGTGCATACCCCAACTTTTTTATGTTTGATCCTGACTTTACCACCATCGGGGCAGTAAGTGTACAAAGCGGTGTCTCTTCTGTTAAGATCATTATCTTCCCAGACAATACGAAGTTAAAGCAGTCATCTTTGTGTATTTCACCAGTTAAGACCGTTCCTGCTGGTATAACAAGCTCTCGGGCATAAACCCCGTGCGAGAAAAAATGCCTGTTTTTTAACGGGGCCTGCGGTAGTTTCATTATTTCTTCTTCAGCCTTGTGAATAAACGCGCGGCACTCTTCTCGGTTAAACCCCGCACACCCAAACTTTTCTGGCATTGTGTCCATCATCGCCAAGACCGCTTCTGTCTGCTTTGCGACTTCCAATGGACCACCAGAGCTTACTGCTGACACAACCCACCCACCATTATCGCATATTTCATTTTTGGTCATTTAATATCCCGCATAAAATAAGTTGCATCATACGTCCTCGTACCACAAATCAATGGGAACAATCCGCCTACAGGCCAGAAACCTCTCTGCCGCTGGCCCTAATGGTAATGGATGCCGTTGCCCCAGCAAGCCCCTGTATGGAGTCGCCAGGGTTCAAAATGTGCCCCACCATCTCCGGGCAAGTGTATGTCTCCCCCGCCGCAATCGACCTAGCAGAGATAACCCGTTCTGTTACTCCCGCCGCGCCTCCGCTGTCCACAATGTCTATCGTGGCCGTTACTGCCCCGGCGGTGGTATTACACAAAGTAACCTTGTCGATTAGGGTTCTGATATTGGTTGCCGTGTAATACGTCGCGTTGGCGTTGGTTAGCTGTTGCGCTTGAATAATCGCTTTAGGGATTACTGCCATAATAATTCTCCTTACCAAGTTGGAATATATCTAATTGTTCCGTTGTCGTTTATAGCAACCCATTTCGTCGGGTTTCCGGCTGCTGGTGCGTTGGTGAGTGTCCCAAGGGCGGCGGCGGCCCCGTTGGTTAGTGCCGTGTTGGTAGAGATTAAGGTTGCCCCGCCTGTAACCTTAACCGTCCCACCAGTGATGTTTACTCGGTCTGCTTGCTGTAGTGCCATGGTCCCCAACTCTACTCTGGGGGCAAGAGGGTCATGTGCTTCGCTGGTCACATTGGCAGGCGTAAGTGGGTCGGTGGCTTCGTTGCTCTCGCGGGAAGTGGGAAGTGTTGCCTCTGGGTGCGAGTGTTCTTGCCTGGTATTTACGGCCTCATCGTTATCAGGATCCGTGTACGATGGGAATAACTGAAAGTCGATTATGTTAGCAGCCGCGGTCCCTGCCCCCGTAATGGTAAACAGGTTGAAAAAAAACATATACCATTCGCGGGACATCATCCCTGTTCTGCCATCAATAATCGGGGCCCTTGGCGCGGGGATGTTGGTGATATTCATGATGCCCCCTTGCTAACGGATAAATCCGCCCCAAGAATTGTAAGCGGCACGGGGTCTGTCATTGACACCTCGTACACCCTGTCCCTGAGTTGGCCTGTCATGCCAAGCCGTCGCCAGATAACACGCTGCCCATATTTACCGATCTTTCCTAGTGGCATGTCGTGGTAATTCGACCATGTATGACCACCATCGTCGGACCATCGTAATGATATAATCGGGTCTGTGCCTTGCTGTATTCCGTCCAGACCAACACCGCTCTCGCAATCAAGCTGCAAGGCGTGGTGGAAGGTTCGTTTCAAGTCGTTCTGTGAAGGAGGTATTGCCCGCCAGGATCTTAAAACCTTCTGGATAGCTCCGTTATCAGAGAAAACACCAACAGACATGGAATAAATGTTTCCATTCTCGTAATCTCCCACAACAATTTCACCGCCGAAATTCATCTGGCCGTTTGACCGATGCCGGACAAATAGCCCATTGCTAAATGATTCCCGTTCATGCCATAAACTTGTGGCAGCATCATAAACCCACGTCACTCCCGGAGTCGGGAAGGTAAGCACATAGAACGAATGGCCTTCTTGCTGGTAAGAATAGGCTATTGCATCGGATATTTTTGAATAACTCTGGATTGCAAACTCAAGAGCATGTGTGGAGATTCGCACAGGAGAATAACCGTTTGCTCGATAGACTAACCCATCCCCCCTCGCATCTGTCCCCACCCAAAACAAAGAGTTGTCGAGCTTTGCCACCGAATATGGGGAAATGCATCCCGCCTCTATAAATGCCCCCTGAATACGGGCAAGAGGAAAATCAGCAAGCCCAGCGTTATACCATATTTCCGTCGAGTTAGTCCCGAAAAGCCATACTTCTCTGTGGGAAATATGCTGGGCAACAATGTTGTCTGGTGATCCCTCCGCGCTGGCGAAGTCGAGCGGGTCAACCGTTGTGCCGTCCAGTAAACTCGTAACCCAAATCTTCTGACTATTCGGCTCATTGAAAACAAAAAAACCATCAAGATAACCGACATTCACCGCGCCGGGGAAATCAGGGTCAGTAATTTGCGCCAGGACTCCCGTACTTGCGTTATAGATATACCCGTCAGGATTGCAGGCAACAAAAAGCTGTGTCCCATTATCGGACATTGATACAGGACCAGCGCCAGAAACAGACCCTAGTAGTGTTGCCACCCATCCCGTTGTTACCTTGTAAAGGCTCGAACCAGATACCACATACCCAACCCCTCCGAATGACCACAAGCCCCTGATAGGTCCAGTGCCAACCGTTGCAAGCAGGGAAAGGCCAGGGCACCGCGAAAGATATCCGGCCTCTTTCCCGCCCTCTGGTATGGCCTCTGGAAACATATTAACCATCCGGCTTGCCGCTGCGTTTGGTGAGCGAAGGGTGTATGAGCCTCCCAAAATAGGGCTTTTCATTACACGTTCCCAGAATAGATATTAAAACGCTGATGTGCCCCATTTAGCGCGGCGGGCAAAGACATTATATCGCCTGGTGCGTTTTGGCTCTTCAGGTTTCTCTTTGATACAGACGCGATTCTCTGTACTGTTCTGGAAGGCTCTACACCAAATTCCGCCGCGATTTCACACGCAAGATTATATTTAAATGCCCGTTGGTAGCCAGGGGGGAAAGAAAGAACCGTTGTCAGGCTTGCGGCCTGTACCAGCTCTGTTACCGACACAAAATGAAATTCCAACGCTCTGGTTGGAACCGGATAGAGATACATATTCATGTTTGGCATATCCATATTCAGCCAAATAACCTGGGGGAATGAGCTGGTTACCGTCTTTAGGGCTATGCCGTCATATTGCTCTTGGTTGATGATCTTTATCCCGTAAGACACGCCGCTTGTGGTGTCTCTAAAATACGTCGAATCATCCAAGGAAACTGGCCGATTACCGATGAAATCACCAGTGGGGCCGATGGTACGAGATATGGTGTTGGCGGGCCATGTAAACACTTGATCTTGAGTAGAAAACACACTCAGCCGTTCAGTGGACCATGAGTCTAGCATCTGATTGAAGGCATCGAGCGCATCCTGCATGGTCGCCGCACTCGCAGTCTCTCCTTCTGCAAGTTGACCAATTAAGCGTAACGCCCCCGTTATCTGGTCCCCGGCTGTGGTCATTGCGCAAGCTCCCTTTTCAAAGAATCAACCGACTTCTTGTGGTGCGGCTGCTTCCCAAACTTTGCCGCCCATTCAGCACGAATTTCATCGTCCGTGAGAATGGGGGCAATTTTGGAAAATGGGTCGTATCTCTTCCACCCGTGGCTTTCGTCAAATCTCGCCTCATTCTCTTCTGAGGCTACCTTTTCACCGTGTGTTTCGTGTCTGAGATAGATTACCATTTCAGCCTACTTGCAGTAAAAGTAATGGAAAGCAACCGTTCCGTTTAGGGCCGTAACGCTTTGGATCGCATTGCGCAGGGTGACGGTGATTGTGTTGGTGGTACATACCACCGAGGCTATCTCTACGGGTGTAGTGTTGGTGCCCCCCGCAAGAGTGGCTAGGCACACATCCCCAGCGACAACGCCAGCCAGGGTAATTACAACTTCGGTGACCGCTGCCGCTGCCGTCGTAAGTGCGCCCGTGGTGACAATTCCGCTCTGTTTGGTAGCGGTTACAGTCTGGGTGGTATCGTTACCGGTAGCAGACACATTAGCATTATCTACGACGAGGTTCCCGCCTGCCGCAATGGTAAGGTTTGTGGCTGACACCGTGGTTCCGCTCACATTCGTGGTGGTGAGGGTCGAACCCGTCATTGTGGCACTTGAGATGGTCGGCGCGGTGATAGTCGCATTTGCAAGGGTGGACCCATCCAGGTCCTGGTCTCGGAAAGCAACACCGATGGATTTTGTATCGCCCATAATCTTTATCCTTTTGTAAGCCCCCTTTCGGGGGCGTATTGTTTAGCTTACGCGGTACATGGTCCATGCGCCTACGCCGGTCTTTCTGGCACGAAACAAGCCGGAAGAACCCGCCGAGGTGGTAATAGGCAGAGTTACCATGCCGGAAAGGGTCCAGCCAGTACCAACAACCATAGTGATGATGCCGCTTGAAGTCCCCAGATTGATTACATGCAGGTCAAAGGTGCTGCCAACCTTGGCGTTCACCATAACAGCCTCGGTAGCTGCTACGGTCGGCAAGGTGTAACTTGCTGCTGAAGTGCTGGGATCGCCAACCAACACACCGCCCAAAATCTGTGCGGCGGTCAGGGTTGCAGTTGAAGTTGCGGTCTGGGGTGCTGCCATAGCCCCCATTTTCAATTCATTCAGGTTGCCGTCACCAACTTGGGAGCCGCCACCTACGCTAGAAATTGCCATGATATATACTCCTTGCTCAAGATTGAAAGATTAGCCCCAGATTCTTGCGCCAAGCTCTGGGCGAATTACAGAGGACCCGTACAGAACATCGATACGACAAGGCATACGGTCATTGTTAATGTCGTACTGACGCACGATTCTGAGAGAGATACCGTTATGCACCGCACGGGAGGCCATATCCACGCCCTGGGGCAACAGGAGGTCAGCGGTTGCAAAGGTAATTGCGTTCTTGTGGTAAACAAGGTTCTGCGGATACACGCCAGAAGTTGCGCCCAGGAAGGTAATTACATCACTTGCGGTGGGGAAACGGTTGACGGTAGCTAGTGCCTGGTCGGACATATAAATGGCCGGAGAGATTGCCAGGGTCCCGGTGGTGGTGGACGAAATATCCAGGTCAGCCGTGACGACAAACTGCTGCAAGCTTCCGGTGCTTTCACGGGTCTGTGCGTTAACTGCGTAAACATTCGCAATAGTGAACACATCCCCTTCTTTGAAGGTCGGAGAGCCAGAGGTAAAGCTAATCGCCAGGGTGGTTGCACCATTCACAGAGGTGGTAGCAACAATTGGGGCGGTAGGAGTAGTGCCGCGAGTATGAGACGCAATGTTCTGGCTCATATTAACTTCTTCAAATCCCAAGACCCCAGATCCCATCAGGCCGCTTTTAAACTGGCTGGAAATGGTGCCGGTCGGGTTGAAAAACCCCTTCATCCCCTCTACCAACTGCGCATTGGCAGCTGGGTTGACGGTACAGTACCTGGGAGACATGGGGGAGGCGTTCTCGTTCAGCTTCTGCTGTGCCTGCAACAGCACCAAGGAAGTGGCAGGGGTGGTGCCAGGGGTGCCTACAGAATTCCAAATCTGCTTGTATGCCCGCTTGCAAACATCATTGTCGATGCTGGTAGCAAGCTGAGAAATACGGGGCTTCAGGATGCGCTCTGCAAAGTCGTCGATGTTCAGAGCCATTTCTGCGGTGGTGAAGTTCACGCCTACATGCTTCTGGCTGGAGACGGTCAGGGTGGTATACTGCTGGGTCTCGTCCTGTACTGACAAAGCTGCGCCGTCGGTTACAAGAACCCGGTCCGGCTTACGGATGCGGAGAGTAGAACCGATCTTTGCGCCAGTTACGGCAAAAGAATCGTCATACTCCCGGTTGACGTTACGAACCACAACGGATTCGTTCTCCAAAATTTCCAGGGACTTCCTGGTGATCATATCAATAGTTAGTGCGGTGTTACCCATGATTTACTCCTTATCGCCGCTGCTCCATCTTTTTCCTCTGTCTTGCCCTTTCTGCCTCAATCCATTCCGAGGTGGTCATCGTCTTGATTGATCGAGGGTCGGTGGTGTCGTAAACTTTCGCCGCACCACCAGGCGTTACAGGGTTAATAGGAGCAGGGGCATTGGTTGTTTTTTTGGTGGGAGGATCAGAGACAAGCTTCGCCTCTATTCTCCCGATTTCTTTTGCTTGGAGGATCGGGCTAAGCCGTGATATCCTGTCAGCTTCTTTGGGGTTTAACCCCAGGTGATACAGAATCTCCGGGCCGAGCTCAGATGATGTTATTGCCTCGGCCATTGGTGCCGTTACTGGCAAATTGGGATTCCTTGCTACTTGGTCGAAGTCTGCGAATTTCTCCCGTGCTTCGTCAACACGCTCGTTGTATGCTTCCTCAACCACGGCATGCTGTCTCGCCGTTTCTCGCTTCTCTACCAGTAAAGCCGCCTTGTACTCTGCCATTGCTTCAAGGTGTTCTTCGGTTGTCTCGTAAGCCCCAGGCGTTGGAGGCTCAGACGGAACAGCCGCAGGCTTTAACGCCTGTTCCCTTGCCCACTTCCTTTCTTCACGGGCAAGTCGTTTGCTGATAATCGAGTCAAGCTCTTCTTGGGTGAAGGTCTTGGCTACTTCCGGCTCTTGTGCTTCTGGTTCAGGTGCCGCCGTGGTGCCCTGTTCCGGCGCGGGGTCAACCGCTGGTACAACAATCTCTTCTTCGCTCATGCTCGTATCCTTTTGAGGATGCCCGGTAATTCGTGCCGGTACGGTTTTGACACAAAAAAAGCCCGGCAAACCATTTAAGGTCTGACGGGCTTCGGTTCTCGAATGCCGGTGATGCAGATTTTCAAACTACATTTTTATACTTTCAATCCTCTTTACGCCTACAATTTTCCCTGCATTGAATGTAATCGTTATTTCCCCATAAAACAACACAGAAATTGCGTGTTCAATCAAGTCTTTAAGCTTGGTTGGCATCAATCGGCCAACGGCATAGCAAAAAGATTGCCGCCCGCTGCGTCTTGAATAGCTGACACGGTTATCGGCCCGCCCCCCAGGCCATCACAAGGCAAAACCGTCGCTATATTTGCCGCAACCGGGAAATCTTCGGTTGTTGCCGTCGCCCCAACCCGCACATATGCTGCGGTAGAGCAGTAAACCAGCACAGAATTTGCCGTCTGCGTAATGGTAACGCTCCCGGCGGTCCCTGTGTATGCAACCTTCTGACCGCCACCATAAATCGGTCGCCTAATTACTGCGGTTGAGTTTGGCACGTATGTCTCCTTATGCTAGGAATTTAAGTTTGTACAAAGTGCTGAGGTATTGCCCGATAATCTCGTCAATTATGTTCTGCAAAGGCGTGTCTTTCTTGTCGCATATCTCATATCTGCAAGCCTCTATCTCTTCCTTTTGGCCATTTAGGAAGGTCACAATATCGACGCTTTTCTTGCTGGACATTAGCGGGATAGAGAGAAGCCCATACTGTCCCTGATATGACTCGGCAAACTTGTCAGCAAGCTCTATAATCTCATGGTAGAAATCATTTAGAGCCATGTGTTTAGCATAGCTACGGGTGGACAGGTGGACACGGTGCGCCACGTCTCTTGCCAGGAACAACATGCCCACGAAATCACATGCCTTCAATTGGTGCCTCCTGCTGCATCATCGGTTGTTCTGGCTGTACTTGATCGCCAATAGTTAATTCTTCTCGGCTTGGAATATTTCCAACAATGTCGCCGGTTGACATTGCCGCATGTAGCGTGCCTAAAACAATATCTTGTATCTGGTCCGGGCCTAGCCCTGCCTGTATAGCGGTAATCCGCTTGGTCTCAGCATCAAAGGCTTTAATTTTGGTTTCCATTTCCCTGTTGTCTGCTTCACGTGCTTCGAAGCTCTTCTGCACGTTCTGCAACATCCCCGCCATCTGCTGCATCTCCTGCTGCATGGCTTCCATCTGCTGCTTGGCCTGGGCAAGCTCTGGTGTGGTTTCGTCATCGCCCAACAGTTTCGGGTCAATGGTTTTCTTGAATCGCTCCGCCATCTCTTCGGCACCAGGCCAATCCATGTTCTTGATGAACAAGTCACCAGCAACCGCCCACAACTGAGGATTGCCCTGAAGCAACTGCGCCATTGCTTCCATCGACTCTTGCCGCTTGGTCATGTAACTTGGCCCGGTGGTGACGCACACATCGTATTTGCCAACGCCGGGGTTGTATATCTTCTTGATCGTCGCGCCGGTTCCCTCATCCACGATCTTCTTTACCGGCTCCGCTTGGGTTGGGTCAATTGCTACATAGTCAGCCTCGCCATCTAGCCCGATGATTCTGGCTATTCTCTGGGTATCGTAAATCTTGGGGATCATGTCAACTATTTGGCGGGTGCAATGCCTTACCGCTCTTGCAAGGTTATCAACATAATGGTAAGTGCCGGTATCGCTCTGTCGCTCTCTTGCAAGAATTGCCTTGCCTGACTTCTCGTTGCCAGCCTTCCCCAGGGATGCGTCGTACTGTCCGGTTACACTCTTAATATCCTCAGACGCACCCGCCTTAGCCTGCAACAGCCCGGAGGAAGCCATGGGGGGCTGTGACCTTTGGGGCAGCGGCATTACCTGACCTGTCACCTCATCAACAGACGGGTTGACCTCAAGATACGGCCAGTTGGTTGTATTGGCGGTCTTCCACTGTGACTCATAGCCTTCAAACTGTCCAGCGTACCCGATGAAAGGGGCTTTGGGAGCTAGGGCCAGCATCTCTGCCTCCTGGCTTACCCAATAATTATACATCCGCTGTGCGTCTTTGGCGTTACGGACAATGCCAGAAATGTAAATCTTTCCGTCTACTTCAAACTCGTTGCCGATAACTCGGATAATGGGTATCCACTTACCAGGCCACTCGCTTTCCTCAAGTGCCTCTACGCCATTAGATTTGATCCATTTTACCTTTCTGGCCTGAACCTTACGGGTATTGATGACTGCCGCGCCAAGCTCTTTCATGCCCTTGGCATCCTTGCTGCCTTCCAGCGCAACCATCCCGCCAGCGTACATGTTCAGCGTCTTGCTTTCGTACTCGAAATAGAAATACTCAACAATACGGATCGTGTCAGTCCCAAGCCAGTTCGCCATGCTGGTATCGCCAACGCCCTTCGCCTGGATGGTGGAAACAGGGTCAGCGTCGGGCCACAATCTTTCGTATTCTTCCGGTGTAATATCCTGGGATATAAAACCCCACTCAGCGTCTGCGCCGGAAGGGTCTTGCGCGGTCGGGTCAAGGTACACGGCAAACGAGTTACGGATGCGGCCTATCTTGATATCTTGGTCGAAGCTGTTGTCGTCCACATAGTCGGTCAGCAGTCGGAAATATCCCTCTCCGCATGTGACCTGTGCTTCACAGGCTGTGTCGTATGCCACATCAGCGTCGGAGATGTACTCAATGTGGCGAACAATGCCGTCGAGTATCTCGGCCACCTCTACGTCTGCGTTATCGTCTGCCGGTATCACCTTGCCGCTTGGCCTGTTCTGCCTCTGGTCGTTGGTGATCTGCTTGATATGTTGGGGAAGCTTGTTGATGGTGATACATGGCCGTGCGTTGATCGCCTGCCCTTGGACAGAGCCACGGGTTGACAGCACGTCCTGGGGCCATTGCCATTGGTTGTCTGGCGAGCCAGCGGCGAAACGAAGATCATCCAGCTCATCGTCTCTTGACTCCGAATAGGTGTCAATCGCCATTGCGAGGCGTTGGCGCATCTCTGAAAACTGTTCTTCTTTCATCAGTTACCCATCCAAGAGGTAGCGCCGACATATGGCCGTTTAATCTCTGGAATAATAGTGCGCTTAAACGTCTTTGCCTTCCTAATTCCTTCGCAGGCATATCTTAATGCGTCGATGATATGATTATTCTTGTCTGCCAGGATAGGAAGCACTTCTTCTGTCATTGGATCGATCTTATAGCAATACGTTTTCAGTTCGTCGATGGTGTGAACGCATCGAGGGTGAACCACGATGTCAAACGATTGCAGGAATTGAATACCCTCATCGATTGATCCAGACCCTTTCTGCGCTGCCTGCATCTTTGGGTATCCGTTCTTTTGCATGTGGCTGATGGTTTCAGGTCTTGCTGAGTCTGCCCGACAGAACCACTTGCTACTCTCTGGCACACGATCAAATAGGTCGGGAAGATTGACTATCTCGCACCCAACCATATACGCCTCATAATCAACATACAGGCGATTCCCATCAACAGAACACCGAACCATCGTGGAGGGATCGACTGAAAAACCCCAATCAGCTCCGAGTCTAAAAATGGTTCCGTCGGGTCTTTCAAACTCTTCAATCTTCCAATTCTTGAACACCCGCGCTTCACTGTTCTTTTTGTACTCTCCCATCCAGATATGACAATATTTGTCATAGTCGCGGCCACGGTCATATTCCATCTCTGCCTTGAGGACTTCGGGGAACCAGGGATTGTCCTTGAAGTTTGCCTCAACAACTACTGCACCAGGAGGAAGGTTGCCGCCACGCAATAGCTGGTCAATAGGGTCGTCTTTGGTGTCTGGGTTCCAGCTAAACCAAATCTCTGACCCTTCCTTCCGCATTGTGGGGCGCAGCAGGTCAAGACTTTTCTGGCTAGCTGTCTGCGCTTCCTCAAACCATGCAATGTCGAACGCCTCAAGAGACTTGATCGAGTCGGCTGTGTGGTTCTGCATACCCTGGAAGATCGTCACCCCACCACGTTTCGAAATAATCTGGTTCTCTTGAACCTCGAAATACTTTCCGGCGCCCATGTCCTCGATCTTAGTCTCAATCAACTTCTTTACGGAGAATTTGAGAGACTTTTGTACTTCCCGCAGACAAACGCAATCTACTTTGCGCCGGATGTTCTCTTCAACCAGCAGGCCAGCGAAGAAATGCGACTTGGCCGAACCTCGCCCACCAAACGCGCCTTTGTATCGGGCGGGGTGGAGAAGTGGCTCAAAGACGCTGGCTGTCTCAATGGTTAATTCTGACATATGCCTAACATACAACCCTGGGATTTCGGGACACTTTTGTTGATTTTATTCAACTTTTTTCCCTCTTTTTGGGTTATTTAACTATCTTCCGGGTAATAACGGTCAAATCTAGCTGGCCTGTGTGGTCGACGTCCTGCTTGTCTCTCAGGCCCAGGTCTCTTGCAATAATGAGGGGATTAAGCAGGTCTGCCGCAGCTCCAGAGAACTTCTGATCACGTATTGTTCTCTCTATGCGCGTAATAACGTCAGATAAATCGGGCCGCGAAGTTCTCCAAGAATCCCAAGTCTGAAATGATATATCGAGGAACAGACACAACCCGTCAAGCGTCATTGCTCGCATCTTGGTTACTGTTGCCTTGGTGATAAGACCATTAGTGTGAAATACCTTCTCTTCGAGCAATGGATTGTCTTGCACATACGCTAGATACTCAAGACACGCTCCCAACAACTCCCCGCTTGTTTTGAACTTTGGGTTTGGGCCGCTCGTTGCCCTGGCAAGCCACCAACGATTACCAGATACGAACTTACCAGTTTCCGGGTCTTTCCCCTCAACGTCTTTTACTTTAACCGGCTTCTTCTCTATCTTTTGGGGTGCCATTACGATTCACCCCCCACCGATAGCAAGATCAAGAACACTCCTGCTCCAATCCACATTGAATAACCACACAATAGGGCCGAGCCGATTATAGTCAGGGTTAATTTCATGCATCACCATCTTTGCACGGGGTTAATCTCCATGTGATCCTTTTTGCCTTGATCGTGGTCTTGCCAAGCATAAGCGCCTTAATTATCCTGTGCCGCCCATCTGCTATCGCGCCATCCCAAGCGAGAATAATTGGGAATGACAAGTCGGATCGGTTCACTTTCTTGCAGTGATACGCTAGCCCGAAAATGTCAGCCTTTTGCCAAATAGCCTGGCTCAGATCAAGCCCCGCCAGCGGTAAGTCAAACACCGGTAGGTTTTTTGCTTCTTCGATCAGGCGGGAAACACAATATCTTTTGCCATCCACATCCTCATAATATTCGGACAGTGGCTCAATAGCCCCAAACTTGAGCGGCCCTTGCTTTTTCGGTGCCATTATTTGTCACCACTCACAAACAAAAAAGGCCCGCAACCATCTTTCGACGATCCGGGCCAGCAATATTTTTCATATATTTTAAGCACATGCCACTTTTTACCATAAAGTGACTTTATTTGTCAACTGTTTTTCAAATGTTTTCCCACTCATACCCACAAGCAATCAACGTCCTCCGCAACGGTGTCCCGTCTTTGTGAATCGCGCAGGCCGCAATATAAGACCGCTGCCCCGGTGATCCTTCCTCCAATATTTCAATTACCATTACAGGCCGCCCATTGTGCAAGACTGTATCGCCTACCTTGCAATCTTTCGAGCGGATTTCCTTTCGGCCGCGCTTGTATTTATTTGGTTGCATGTGTTATCCTAACCAGTAGCGCCACGCAGACGCTTTGCGCTGGTGCGCTTTGTGTTGGGTGTAGCCAAATAATATCATGAGGGAAACAAATGGACTGGTCAATAAAGATAACTGACATTGCGATGGTTCTTGCTGCCTTTCTTGGTCCTGCGGCAGCGGTGATCGCTTCTGAATGGAGGCAAAGATATCGTCAGAGAAACGAATACAAAATGCATGTTTTCCAGGTCCTAATGAAGACCCGTGGAGCATCAAGGCTTCGTAACGATCACGTAGAGGCAATAAATCAGATTGAATTCTCCTTTCCTCGTAAATCCTGTCCAGACGTTGAAGACGCTCGATATCAATACCGTAAGCATCTGCGAGATCCTTCCGTATCTTCAGAAGATCCTGGGGTGAAAGCTGTCTGGGAACAAAAGTCGAAGGATTTGTTTGCTGACATGATGTTGCAATCTCAATCAACCACCCTGTTTCATCCATAAAACACTCCTTGCCATATGGCATAACCATCACATCCATCGGTTAAAATTAAAACTCCTTGTGCAGCCGATAAACCCGCCCATGCTCAACCGCGCCGAATCGGTGTATATTCGCCCCTTGCGCTGCCCATGCCTGTATCTGCTGGCACTCCGGACAACCTGGGCAGGATCGCGTCTTGAGTAGGCGCAGATGGATCAAGCGCTGTATCCCTCGCTTTGTTTGGCGGGTGGATATGTCGGCGCGATATCTTATTCCTGAGCAAGGTGCGTTCATTTAATCCCCATTTCTCCCTTTTTCTTATTACGCGCTTCCTGCATCTTCGCCTGGGCCTCCGCGCTGATGGTGCGCCGGGATGTTCTCCCCCCCTTGGCGCGGCCCTCGTCTTTAAACTCTTTTTTGCAATATGGGCATTTCATGCTTGGCATAACTCGTATACTGCACTCCTAAATTCCGACCTGAAATTATCGTTTGTCATGTACATGGTCTGCATCTGCTCCGTTTTCTTAATCTGGCTTTGCAGGTATGCCAACATCATTTCTGTTCTTTCGTCTTCGGTTGCTGACAAGTAGGCGGCGGCTGCCCCATCAGATATAATTGCTGCCACTATTGATTTTGCCGTATTCTCGTCAAATGCCTTCATGGTGTCACCCCTCTGTTTAGGTTATGACTAACCATATCATATCAAGTTATGATACCGCAAGGTTTATTTTTACAGATCAATCTTTTTATTTCCACATCCGTCATCCGCTGAAACGCCTCGGCCTGGTCTATCGTGAGATTACCAGCCATTGTTCAGCACATCCAGCCAATCGCCATGGCCGTCTGGTATTAAAACCTCAACAGGCATCTTGTTTACTTCGATCAACCGCTTTGCCAAAGTGTAAGCAGCCGCTTGCCCTGCATACGTTTTGTGGCTATCGTTGTCGCCGTAAATATAAACCTTTTTCACACCAATCGGAGGTACAAAAGAGGCCATAAGGGCAGCGCTTACCATTGCCCATGTCGGTATTCCGTGCAACTCATAGCAGGCAATAGCTGTCTCTATCCCCTCTGCAACACCTATCGCCCCATTTACGGGCGGGTAAAGCCTTATTGCTCCACCAGTTGCCTTTTTCAACCCCGGCATGAGCTTTTTGGGACTTTCTATCCGCAGTTTCTGCCCATCTTGCGTGAGATATGTCCGGTGGATCGTAACCGCTTCCCCGTCTGGGAGCGTAACCACGGCTAGCATTGCGGCGTGTTCTTTCTTTGTCTCGCTCTCCCAGCATGTTGGATGATACCGCAACCCTACCGGGATTTCTTTAAGGCCGCGCAATCGCAAATATTTACCGACAAGATTATTTACTGTTGCCGGTTTTGAGTCCATAAACACCTTCCGCAAAACTTCCGGGGTTGTTTTCTTCTCCCCGCAAATAGCAGATGGCACAACATCCCCGATTATTGGCCGCACCTGATCCAGTGCGCCCTTAAAATCACAGCCAAGAACAATCTTGACCAGCTCCCACCCGTCACCGTTAGAGCAAGTGCAAATCCAACTTCCCGAGCCGTCCTTATCGTCAAACCTAAATTTCTTTTTCCCACATATCGGGCATTGCGTGTGGTTGCCATCACCCACCTCAATTCCCAGGGCGGCACATATTCCCGGCCATTTGTTTGTTGCGTCGATGCGCGTATCTGATCTGCTCATGCTTGATCCCCGCTAAAAACTCATTGTCAGGCTGAATAGCCTGTACGCTTTCCATCTTCCTCGGCCACACGCCAAACTTCGCCTTATATCTCGCCGTTACCATCTTTGGGTTTTTCTTGTTCTCACGCACATACCACAACATCATGCCGTAAAATCTTCGCTTGTCTGCTGTTGTGGCTCTTTTCTTTCCACCAACTTCTTCTAGGTCTGCGTCAACAACTTCGATTTTCTTGCCAAAAGACTGAACCGGCGTATTACAATCCGGACAGGTATCGCGCCCCTCGAATATCTGCGAACATACCCGGCAAATGCAAGGCTTTTTCTCTTTCTCTTTCTTCTCGTTCTTCTTCCACGCCTTTTCTTCACCATCAAGGCTCCATTCTATTTCGTCACACAGCAGCCCGTGTTCCTCGATTACCCCGCCGTGATCGATAACCGTAAGATGCGTTTTCCCGTCTGACGGGCGCAACCCACGGCCACATGCCTGACGGTACAGCCCAAGGCTCTTTGTCGGTCTAGCCATAACCACGCAGCTTATATCTGGCACATCCATTCCCTCGATGTAAAGGGCCACGTTGCAGATCACCAGTAGATTGCCGTTGTCCATGTCTCTAAAAACGCTCTCCCGTGCATCTTCTGACGATTTTGCGGTCAGGACGGCTGAAGGTATGCCGAAACCGTTAAACGCCTCGCAAACGGCTATTGCGTGCTTCACGTTGATACAGAAAACAATGGACTTCTGCCCCGGTGCAATTCGTGTCCAGTTTTCGACAATATCCCCGACGAGCTTCGGAGTGTTCATCCGCTTCCCAAGCTCCGAAAGCTCGTAGTCGCCACGAACCACCTTTATTTTCTCAAGATCAGGGGTGGCCGGGGCAAAGTACCTAACAGGAGCAAGATACCCGCCTTCCGTCAGCTCCTTCACGCCAGCCACATCAACTAGAGCGTCAAACACTTCGCCAAGTCCTCGCCCGTCTGCTCTCATTGGTGTTGCGGTGCATCCTACGATTACCTTGCCTTTGTACAGGTCAAGAACATCTTTTGTGCGCTTGCTTACTGCCGTGTGGCATTCATCCACCAAAATTACAGAAGCGTCAACAAAGAACCGATTGCAGGATAGCTCGTCAAGGTTCAAACGTCTTGCAAAGGTCTGGATAGTTCCCACCTGGATATCAGCTTCGGTTTCCGATTCATGCCCAGCCATTATCATGCCAACATCGCAACCAACATGCGCCCGGATAGTCTCGGCCATTTGCAAAACAAGGTTACGCCGATGGACAAGAAACAAACATCTGTTCCCGCGCTCTCTTGCAAGCCGGATAATCTCGGCAAAGATAAGAGACTTCCCGCCGCCTGTGCTGAGAACCATTACAACCCGTTTGTTGCCAGAAGAGATAGCGGCCCTTACTTCTGAAACGGCCTTGTTTTGATAATCTCTTAATTCCATTTTCCGAACCTTGTTAGTGAGCCAAGAAAACAATTCGAAAGTTTATTCCTGGCGTGCGCTGTTAAGTCTTTGCTGGTTATTTAGAGCGTAGTGATAAATAAGGTGGTGGTGGTGGGCATCGGTTTGCTATAGGTTTGCTATGGCTAATTGATAGCTATTGCTATGGCTTTTGCCACCTTACCGCCGCGCCCTTTTTCCCTAGCTCTGCCCTTTTTACCCGCTTATCAACCGCTTTTCCAAGCTCTTCTTCAATCCGCTGGTGTACCCATAAATTCTGGTTTGACTCTCGGTCAAAAAACTCCTCGACGATAGGCCTCGCTTGCCGCCATTGTTCTTTGGTCATACGGCAGATGGCAGACAAATAACCATCATCGTCCGGTAGCGCCTTACCTTTTGACCAGTAAGCCATTATCAGGTGGAGATAAGCCCCACTTTGAGATATTGTCAGGTGTTGAGTGTCTGCTAAATAGTCCCCAACATATAACGGCATCCAATGCCCCTGTCCAACGCTTCCTTTAGGCGGCATGTATCACCAGAACGCAAAAAACCCATTACCAACGGCACAAGGTGGGATGGCTGAGATTGCCGGTCCTTGTGTGACTTCCGTTGGTAATGGGTTCTTCATTTTCATCTCAATTTTCCCGGTTAAAGTTTCGCCAGTCCCTTGGTTGTCAAGCCAAGATCACCCCGACAAAATCAGATTATCATACTGGGTGGTGAAATTGCAAACGAAAAATGGCGGTGCATAAAAAAATCCCCGATCATTTCTAACCGGGGATTTTTGGTACTTATGGCCCGTGCTCAGGGCGGCGTCGTTACTGCTTCAGTGTTTCCAATTTATAAAAAGTAATGACTGCGGTGGGGCCGTTTCTTCCGGCGGCGATTTTGTCCATGATCTTGTACTCCTTGTTTTGATTTTTGTTGCCAACAAAACTACTCAAGTAGATTTTAGCGTACCACATTATTTTTCAGAATTGCAAGGTGTTTTTTACTCTTTTCGTACTTCTCAAAAACTCGATCCTGAACGTTTATTTTCAGCCATCCAATCAAATAGCACATTACCTCTTCCGTTTCTCGGCACTGAGGTATTCCGCAACATTCCATAATCGAACAGGCAGCATGGGCCAATTCATGAGCAACAATGCTTGCACATTCTAGGTCTTTCGCCCAGACAAAAACATCACCGTTGCAATCACGGACACCTCCGTTTGCTGAAGGGGTAAACGCCACCACTGTGCGCTTTCTTCGTAGCCGATAAACAGCATCCTCGGCATCGTCAGCGGAACAATGGCCGATAAAGTAAACTGAGCGGTTAAATATTGGAACGTGGGCCAAGTGGGTAATCATTCTTACGGCCCATTCGTTATAGCAACAACAACCTCTCCACCTGGACGAACTTCATCATGCAAAAATGGTCTGTATCGAAAGCGATTATCATCAATCCCCATAGCATCAGCCAGCGCATCACGGGCAGCTTTGAACGAGGAATACACGTTGTCATCGTCACGCCTGCGCCGGTCTGGTGGGTAGAATGTAACCCATAGATGTATTGGGCCTTCCCAATCGGCTTTTATTCCAGCGTTACGAGCAATTACAAAACACTCTTGCCGGTATGCTTTAATAAACTTGGCTTTCTTCGCCCAATGGATTCGAGCGTTGGGGCTTAATTCCTTTGGGGGCCATGGCAGCGTGATTTTCAAAAGGGTATTTCTCCGAAGAAGTTGTCAGCGTCCTTCCGCAGGTGCTTTTTGACATATTGAAATGCGGGTGAGCAATCGTCACAACCTGCCCATCCCAGGGCTTGTTCCGATGCTAAACGCAGGCATACCGCTTCAAGAAAATCAGTGGAGCCACCAATATTAATATGTCTGTCACTGACGGTAATTTGTGCAACCCATTTTTTTCTTTGGTTGCTCCAATATACCCCTTTCACTCCGCTGATATTATTTTTTGGTGTTCCGGTGTTCCTCATATTGCACACATGACTGACCTCTCGCAAGTTCTCAATTTTGTTGTCAGACCTGTTTCTGTTTATGTGATCTATTCCATGCTCTGGTAAATATCCGTGGTGCCATAGCCATATAACACGATGAACTTTGTATGTCTTATTGTCAATGGCGACAAGTGAATACCCGTTGCTGTTACATCCCACAATATCCCCTATGTTGGTTCGCATTGCCGGTCTAGTTTTGCGGATCAATTCACCATTACGATAATCAAACAATTCTCTTACCGTTTTTTGCGTCAGCTTTTCTCGCCTTGTCGAAATATGCGCTTTTACACTTTGGGCAGATTCTGACTTCTGGCTTTCTGGGATACCACTCATGTCCGCACCTCTTGCATTTGATTGTCATGGTGTTCGTGTTCATAGCCATAAAGTATCACCTAGTAAGGAATTTGTCAAATGTTTTCACCCGCCACATTTTCTAGTTCTCTCAAAACTCCCCACGATCCTTAAAAGAAGAACCTTTCCGCAACCCGCATTTCTTGCAGATAAACTCGCCGGATCGCAAGGCATCTAGTTCTAGTTTTGCCGCGCCTAATATTCCTGCATTTTCTCCTCGCAGGCGTTTGTTTTCATCAACAAGCCGCATAATTTCCGGGCATGGGCCGCTACCATCATAAGGCCCGTGGCTTCGCATGTCCTGGCAACTTTCAGCGAGAAAAGCATTTAGCCTTTTGTTTTCCTCTCTCAGCGCAATGGTGCCGGTGCGGAGAATGTGTTCGATTGCCAAAACAAGGTCTCCCTGTGTTCTGTCACCGTAAAGCGCACACGGCGGAAAACACTTTAATATCTCTTCCTGTATCTGCTCCCGCGTCATTGGTAAATCGCTCATTGCCCTCTCCTTATTGCTTCTGCGCAATCATATCCAGTGTAGAAAACCATATCATTACACAAAACAGCGCACCGTTCTCGCTCTTTCAGTGTAGCGGCTTTCTCTATCTCGGCAACCCGCTTGTTTAGCAACTCTTCGCGCGCTTCCCACCCGGCCCGGAAAGTATCTTTTAGCTGTTTTCGTAATTCATGGTTGCCCGGAATGTTGCATATTCTCAGCCTTGATATTGCCCGTGATAATTCGCTCATAATATCCCCACATTTGATGGCATCACAGAAATGGCGCAATTAACACAGTCATCAGGCACCGGCCTTAAATTCTTCCGCGCATTGCAGTACCGCCAAAAGGTTTCTTCTCGATCCACCTTACCATCAAGAGGCCATGATTTACAAAGCTCGCTTGTCGCTGCCCTGGTCTTTTCTGCTACCTTCTTTGCCATTGTGCTGCGTCCCGTAAAGGGTTTGCAGTTACAACAGATTCTATCTTTCTGCCCCCACCTCTGGAACGAATATGCCGAGAATGGGTAAAGACCTTCACATTTTGAGCATCTGCGCTCTCCTGGCTTGCGGGTTGGTTGTTGTTTCATGCGACAAGCTCCGGGTTTTCGTGTATGTTCCCAATGATTTCCCAATTTTCAGGTTTGCAATGTTCTGCGGGCCAGTATATTTTAGAAACACATTTATAATTGCCGTTTTCACTACCGGCCCAAAACTGAAAACAGCCATCCTTAAAAACTACTGTATATGTTGGTGGTTTACCGGAGTTTTTATATTTGCAAGTCCAAAAGTTACGGACAATATCTCCCTCGTAAATCTCCTTGCCATTCTTGTCTTTGAGTCCGGTGTACTGCTCAAAAACCATCCCATCACCGATGTGGTCATGTTTTAAAGATGGGGCATTATTATCGTGGCAGTATTGCTGCATTAAGCATTCAAACACCTGCGGATCGCTAAAATACTTTACCGCTTCCTCGCTCCACATTCTAAACTTGATTTCTCTGGTCATCTATACACCCCCAAATGGATACAAAGCAGGTTTACGCCCAGAAGGGCTATTAGCAGGGCCATCGTTATTTTCTGCCAGGGGGTCATTTGATTAGTTCCTCAAAGGTGGCAAGGTGATGAATATGCTTCCATGCGGTTTTCCTTTTTATATTTCCAACTAGCGTTTTTGATATTCCAAATAGCCCAGCAATTACGGAAGCTTTTTCTTTTGATACGAATATTTGCATGGCGTCTAATGCTGTAATCTTTGCAGCTTTTATTTCTGAACCCTTTAGTGATTGCCTTGGAAGACTTCTATATTCTTTCAATAGTTCTAATACATCGCTGTCCCACGAAAAATTACCACGCGCTGTTATTCCCAAAATCTCTGTTTTCGTAAAACCCGTTGTCTTGGTTATTTCTTTTATCATCACCCCAGAGATTCTCAGTTTGAGGATGTTCAGAGCATCCACCGCTGTTAAGCGTGACCCATTCCCGCGCTGAACACCAGACAATGCCATATCTCCCATGTTATCTTGATGTGTTCCAGCATATAGGTGGGAAGGGTTTACGCATTTAGGGTTGTTGCATTTATGAAGAACGAAGTCGCTTGCCTTTAGTTCTCCCAGGAAAGTTGCATAGCTGTATCTGTGCGCCCGTCCGTACCCGCTGCGCTTAAACTCGCCGTATCCCTGCACGTGTTTGCCTGCCACCCATTCCCAACACTGATCATCATCGCAAACTTTCGTATTGTCCCAAAACCTTTCTTCTATAGTTTTATCTGGAGGGAGAAGCCCCCTTTTCCAATGCCACTGGTGGTGCTTTTTGCAAAATCCTTTGCCATACATCGGTAATTCACACCCCCGAACAGTGCATGTTTTCATTTTAAAACCCCTTCCCTCGTAGCCCTATCAAGAGTCCTGGATATATATTCCCATTGCAGCGGCCATAGCTCAGAGTGTAGGTGGAACATGCCGTGGCATTCCCGGCACATCGGCATAGCCATAGAATCCGGGGCTTTTGTTCCCATACCGCCCATGCTACCAATCCCGATTAGGTGGTGGTGATCTCCACCAGAACCTTGGCAATGAATGCACTCAAGAGAATCAATCCAAGCCAGGTACTTTTTAGACCGCCATGCTACCGATTTTTGGAAGCTCATTTTTTTCGGTCCCAATAGGGAGACTTGCACTTAGGGCAAATTGTTATGGTTTCTCCCCTTGGGGTCCACTTGTGCCCACACCGTAAACATTCCAGCCGAACTACTTTTATTTTTTTCATGTCTTTAAGCATATCCCATGGGTAAGTTTAAGTCAAATAAAAAAATCGGATTATTGCGTTGTGCTGCTGTTGCGTCATTGCTCATAGTTTAAAGCCCAGCCAAACACTTGGGCACTTCGTCTTTTTCAATCGTCTTTTTAAAAAGAAAACCCTTGGCAGTGTGAAAAATCACAATGCCCTCTGGTTTAAGAAATCCGGGGGCCGCTACGCTTCCACCATGTTTTAGATTCATAATACACCTATCTGCTATATCTGTGGTGAACACGCCCCTGAACAATTCCGGCACTACATGGCAACACGCTGGACGAACAATAGGGTCAGCCCATCGGTGGACATTAAAGAGCGAAAACCTTTTTTCTTTAAGGTCGTATTTCCTCTGTATTCCTTGGCCCCACCACTCGCCAAAGTGTTGTCCTGGTCCGAGGAGCATCAGCTCGTCTTTGTGTTCCATTGCCCACCGCGCAAACCCCATGTTGTCATTTTCTGGGGTTATCCACCTTGTCCGACTGCCGACAAGAAACTTCCCATCTTCTGTGATGCAAACTTGGGCGTTTGTTCCATCAATTTTTTCTGTGATTACACACTCTCGGGATAGTCGTGCCATTTTTGGGAAACCTACAAACTTTGTTTCTTCCATTTTACCTTCCTCCTAATGATAACCACGATTCAACCAATGCCGCCGCCTGTAATTCGGTAATTCAAAACTTCTCCACAAGGTGCGTTATGTATGCCGATTTTGGTAATCCGTCAAACTCCGATGCAAGCGTGTTTAGTGCGTCAAAATGTTCTCTCATTCCTTCCTCTCTGGAAATGGCACTGATATGCCAAAAGTTGTTCCTGTCCACCTGTTCAGCGTATCATACACCCGCGACACTTCATCGGCATTGAGTTTTGTTGTGGATTTCTTGCCAAGTATTGCAACCTGGATGCGCCGCCATAGCGTGTCCTTTACCGTGTCTTGCGACCAGGGAATTTCCACCCCTTCTTTCATCTTTGCCAATACCGCCCGTTGGTCAAGACCGGCACCGTTTAGCACGGTTGCCAGCTCCCGGCAATACACCTCTATAGCCTTGCGCTGCTGGTCGGTTCGTTGCTTGGCCCGGCGCACTATCTTGATTTCAAGAAAATGCTGCTCATGCCAAGCTTCGTCGATCATTGTCAACGCTTGCGCCAGGGCTGGTAGGCTGTTTATGGTGATGGTGTCGTCTTTCATTTGCCGCGCAACTCTTGCAATTCTGCTTCTAGCTCCACTATTCGAGCGTTTGCTTTTTCAAGCAACCGCCACGGAGAGCAGGCTTGTTTCTCATTATATTTTCTGGTTCGTTCTTCGTCACGGGCCTTTACCGTTTCGGGATGATGCTGTTTGCAAAACCCATCTTTCCATGGCTTCCTAGAACAACTGTATAGATGAAACCCATGCATCACATTCTCTTTGCACTTTTCCATTTTACCCTCCAAGTTATAAAGCAATATTTGATAAAAATGAGCATGGGCAGGATTTGAACCTGCACGCATTTGGCATGGCTTTGGGCCACCGCGTCTACCAATTTCGCCACCATGCTCCAAACTTTAAATTTCAGGTGATTCCAGCAATTGCGGCGTAGCCACACGCCCCGTATACACCTAGATACGGTGGGGAGATGTGAAGGATAGGCGATTTCTGTTCAAGCCCCGATTGCTGGTACGGAGTTTTTTCATTTGATTTTTTCGACAACCTCCGCAAGCTCTTCACAAAAGCATATCAGTTCAGACTCGAGAGCTGCAAGGAATTTTTCATCAGGATAAACACGCACAATTAACGGCTTGATTCCTGGGTAATAGCTTGCAAAATCCCACCATTCCCGGCCAGTGATAAGCAGTGATCCGTGGACCTGCTGGTAATAGTCGGTGGGCAGCTTCCCGCCCATCAGATACTCGATATGCACCGCCATAGACGGGCATTTAATCTCAAGCCCGCCCGTGGGTCCAACAAGTCCATCAGGCGAACAGGAGAACAAGCGGGCTTCGTCTTTGTAGCACATTCCGACTTGATCGACCTGGGCATCATGCAACAGCTCGTACAGTGCCCGCGCTTCAGGCTCCATTTCGGTGCCACGCTGCATGGCCGCGTTGGTGTACGATTCTTCCCGTGCGCCTGATATGCGCTCACCGGCAAGCTGGTACATGTACTTGGTGCGCTGTTTTGATCGTTCACCCTTGGTTGTGATGACCTTGTCAAACTGGCTTGCGCTTGGCCTGCCAAGGCGGGCGGCAAACCACTCAGGACTGCATTGCTCGAAGTTCTCGGTAATCATTTCGCGCCCCTCTTTGCAATGGCCTGCTTGATTGCCGTTTGCGCCTTGATAAAGTCGCGGGCCAGCAGATCATCAAGCGTGTCAACCTTGAGATATGCCAGCAGGCGGGGCAGATATTTACCATCCGCGTTCATATCGTTGTCATTGATTAGCGCATGGAGAGTGTTTGCCTGCTCGTCGCTGATTGTTTCCGTCTTGGCCCCATCATCGTCCATGTCGTGAGATGCTAGACCGGTCAGGGAAAACAACGTGTACCGCTCTAGGTAAGAAACAGTTGAGCCAATAGCCTGTATGCTATTTTTTCCACCTGAATCGTCAGGGCTGGCTGTCAGCGATGTACTTTCGCTGTGCCCCATTTTGTGCGTTATCATACAGGTTACGGTGATCTTGTTTTCCTGCTGGCATGTTTTCCAGGTTGCGGACAACCCATTGGCCGACAGGGCCTTATTGATTATCTCTGCGGCATCAGCCAAAAGAGCATGTTTATATTCTGTCTTGCCCTTGGCGGTTGCGAAGCTAACCTGTTTAGTTTTCTCAATCCGTGGCGGGTTCGCCTTGAAAGCTGCCATTGCCACAACATAGGCTTTCTTCGCCTCGTTCGCTTCCCACCGCTCCTGAATCTGCATGAGCTTTTCCAGCTTTTCCAGATCAGCGTTGCCGGAAATTGCTGCCTGGATCATTGCAGCCGGTGAATTTTCGTGTACAACAAGCTCGTTCGATTCTGTCATGGTGTATCTCCACTTAATGGGTTGATGGCTAGTAACGCCGCTCTTGCAAGAAAGTTATGTGAGCCTTAAGGCTATCAACCTCTTTCACAAGGTCTTGATTCAAATCCAAATCAGCGCAAACTCGCATCATCATCTCCGCCCACACCGCCGAGGTCAGGGCTTTCCGCATCTCAAGCAGGGCGTTGTATATCTGTTCCTTATCCATGTAGCAGATAATCGCGTTCATCATTATGCCCCGGCGAGATACCGGGATTACGCTCATGGTGCTGTTTTCAAGGTTTATTGCTGGCATCTTACCACCTCCCTGGCCTGTTGGCCCTTTCACATTCTTCACGGCACCAACTTCCTTGCCATTCTGTTTTTCGGCCATACTTACGATGAAGTTTTTTCATTTCTTCAATGTTGTCTCCGCAGATATAGCTCCAGATATCATGCCAGACCATCCCGTATTTTTTACCTTTTGGAGGCACATAATCAAAGGCCGAGGCACACACAATAGTGACACGCGGGTCAGAATAATGCGGCCCAACCATATCAATAACGTCTTGCGATAGCTCCACCACTGTTACATCTGTCACGGACGGTTTCAATAGGATGTTTTTAAGCACCATTCCGATACCTAGGCCATTTATTAAACATGACCCTTTGGCATTATGAACAGCATAGCTATGGTCCCGCATTTCTGCCGGGGTGTCGGACATAACCAAAGTACTTCCGCACATCAGCCGCGTATATGTTTTGCCAATCGGGACGCCTCTGCCACTCGCAAGTGATCTGAAGTCCATTCTGTCGGTGGTGAATTTTTCAACGCGCCAATTACCGCTCGTGGCTTCTGGGATGCAAACATTTTCCATTTTTTATTACTCCGGTATAAAAAGGTTTTCGCGGATCGCTGAAGCATACGGGATTATATCCTCGCCATCTTCAAACCTTGCAAGCCTCTCCTGTTCGTCCCTGGTGTTCTCCTGTGAGTTCCAACAATCTGTGCATAGGTGGCCGCCATTGCCAGGAATTCCGTAATACCAATCACCAACAAGGGTAGCGTCCTCGCCCTCTTGGAAAAACTCTTTTTTATGGCAAACGTCGCATTCTATTTCGTAGCCTGGTGTTTTCATACCTCACCCTCCCATGTTTTGAAGAAAAACAACAGTGCAGACTAGGGCAACTACAAAAAGAATTGTCCCGCCCACCAATTCGCGCACCATGCGCCTCTTCGCTGCCTCGTCGTTGTATAGATTGTGCCGCTTTGAAAAGAGTTTCATTTCGCCCACACCCCCTTATTTAATCTTGCGTATGCGGTGTTGTAGCCGCATTTCTCAAAGTCTGCCACTTGCTGACATGTCATCATTTTATTGTTGTGTGAGTATAGGCGCACCGGAACATTGCTCCCCCCCCTCGACCGCGCCAGGATGCCTAGAAGCTGCCTATCATTCATAACCGTTGGCGCGGTGCTGCCCAATGTGTAGGCCATGCCTTGAACAGTGCAAGCCTTTTTCAGCGCAATCAGCATTGCGCGGTATTCAGGGATAAAAGCATCGTCTGATAATTCGGCATCTGTCCAGCCGATACGGGCCATAAACTCGCGGCGGGATTCGAGCCATTCGGTGTATTTTATTGGTTTGGGGTTCATTTTTTGTTCTGCCATGCTTCAAGTCTGCCAATGATAATGTTTAAAGATTCAGCCTTTCTGGTGTCGTGATCCATCATTTTTCGCGCAAGGCTCATTAGTTGTCTTTTTGCGTTGTTGGCTTCTTCCTGCAACCTTTTAATCTCAGCTATGTTTTTATTCATTATCCCTCTCTCCCGGTGTTTTATTTGTTGGCATAATCGCCCTGACTGATTCCAAATTACTACCGATAAAAATCAAAGTCAAGCGGTTTTTGCGTTAATTATTGCGTTGACATTTTATTTTGTTCTTGATAAGGTAGATCAACTGCTAATTTTTACTTTGCGAGGTGATTAATGAACGCCACTGAATTTCAAGAGAAACGTAAAGAGCTATGTATGACCATCAGAGAAATGGCCCAGGCTCTTGACGTAACCGAACAAACCGTTGTTAGGTGGGGGGCAAGGGGGGTGCCAGGACATAGAGTTAATTCAGTTAAGAAATTGCGGGTGAAAAAATGACTATAACACAGGACAGGCTGAAAGAGTTGTTCGATTACGATCCCCGTGCTGGTACGCTTGTAAGGAGAAGCGGATTTAAAGCTGGAAGGACACTTGGTTTCCAGCATGGTCAAGGGTATTTGGTGGCATCCGTTGATAGTTGTCGCTGCCTGGTTCATAGGCTAGTTTGGCTATGGCATTATGGAGAAATGCCGCAACAGGTGATAGACCATATTAACCACAACAAGGCGGATAATAGGGTAGAAAACTTACGAGACGTTTCCCCGGCAGAAAATAGCAGAAACAGGAAACCAGAAACATCATCCGCAGATGGTTTGGGGGAAAATAGCGGGAGGCCGCACGGGTCACGATTTGCCGTAACAGGAAGCCATCGCATTTTCCCCTGTAAACGAAAGGTATGCACCAAGCGGGAGCAGAAAAACATCTGCTGCGCTGTCCGTGCATGGGCGAAGAAAGAAGGGGTCAAGATAACGTGCCGAGCTTTACCTGGAGAGGTTCATGCTTTTCGCTGTACTTGCACAATGGCACAGAGGATGGTTGGCGATGGGTGCGATGTTTGCAACCCTGCGAAGGCCCGTGAGATTGCGCGGGATAACAAGGAGGGCTGATAGTGGCTTACTTTCCGAACGGTATATCTGGTGTGGTGCTGGACGAACAATGCTATGAATGCCTGCCATACGATCCGTGCCCTATCGCTTGGGTCCAGACCGAATTTAATTACACTCAGTGCAACCAGCCCGACATGGAACGGTTAATGAATTGCCTAGTGGACGAAAATGGAGTGTGCAAAATGAAACAATTTGTGGCCCCCAGGTTGAAAGACCCGGATACTCCACTTGCCCTACAGCGGCCCCTTGTTTTCGGTGACACTGAGCAAATTGAGGCGTTGAAACCATGAAAACCGCACAAGAGAAACAAGGCTATATCGCAACCATCCTAATCCTCTGCTTCACCGCAGGCGCAATGCTGGCACACGCATGGTATCAGACTAAGCGGAACGCCGTGGCCGTGGTTGAGGCCGAGCTTGACGCATACAAGAAAAGCGCGATTGTTGGGTATGTGAAAATGGACGCGCACACGAAACAGCTTTATTTTGTGGCTAACGTCTTGAATAACCTGCCGGGCAACCAACTGCCCGAAAAAATCGGACGGTTCAACCCGGTCAGGTTGATTTTCTTGTTAGCTGTTTTCCGATAAAATCAACAAAGGAGTTTAACAATGTGCAATAAGACTCTGACGGAAGAGTATGCCGGAGCTTGGGCGTCCATGGGATTAAGCCAAGGATGGCAGATGACCCGCATTAAAGAGTGGGCGAATATGTTGGAAAAAAGGGTGGCCGAATTAGACCCTGATTATAGGGCGTACCCATTTGGGCGTATAGATAATAATAAGCCATTGCCACCCTATTTTAGCCCCGGGACTTTTTTGTTGCCTCATGTGGTTTGACGTTGGGCCAGCTAACGTTTAAATTCAGCGGCAAGCAACCGCTGTAAACTAATACCGACGAGGTTATTCTGGTCCGCTGGAATGCCTTGTTATATTGGAGATATTTATGAGTAGATATGGTGACAACTGCGAAAAACATGACCTGCCGTATGGGGACTGCATTGAGTGTGTGCGGGATGATCTTAAAAGGCAACTTAAAGAAGGCGAACATCTTAGGGTGCTTATACGTGAGGCCGTAGGAAGATTGCAAATGCCGATAAAACAAATAAGGGGAGATGGCTTTTCTGAGTTAATGGGGAAGTTACGGAAAATATAACGATTGAGTTAACCTGCTTGCGTATTGGAGAGAAAAATGAGCAAACTTACAGCTGCATTGGATGTGATAAAAAAGGTAGAAAAACCTGCAAAGTTAAGCAAGTCAGACGTTGAACGACTTGTTAGTTTGCAAGATTTTGTTAATACCGTTGCGCCATTTTTACGGAGATTGCAAAAACCAAGATACGACGAATACGAAACAGACGAGTATGTAAACGGAAGCACCGATTGCGAAAGGGCATTAAAGGCAATGGCCGATTATGATGGAGCAAACTAACTATATTATTATATAGCACCGAGCTATATAACGATAAATATTTACTATTATATGGCGAGATTTTAACAGGGGGTAGGTGAAGCCATGAAAGAAACCACGCGAACAATCCAGGTAAGGAGGTGAAGGATGAGCAAGGTTGTTGAGATTAAACATTGCGGAGATTGCCCAGACAGATATTTTGTCGGTAATCAGGTTAGGTGCGCACTTATGAAGCAAGATACGACAGAGCTATCTATCCCCGAGTGGTGTCCTCTCCCCGTATGGCATGGAGAGAGCAAGCCAGCGGAGACAACTTGCCCCGAAGAGAATGAAGAACGAGAACCAGCAGAGTGGTCAGACACCGAATGCCCAAAGTGTGAAAATGGCGGGATGGTTGCCAGAGACAAGTTCGGGTTATTTTGCGTTGTCTCTGGTTGTGGCTGGAAAAAAGATACCACCCCAGGAGAACAACAATGAATGAAGAACCTGTACCATGCCCGTTTTGTGGAGAATCAGACATTCGGCCATCTGCCCACGCTGGGGATACCTGGGTGTGGTGTAAGAATCCAAAGTGCCCTATTTATGATGTTGAGATCAGAGAAAGCGAGTGGAACACCCGGCCAGACAGCAAGCCGGAGTACAAGTGGGGATCGTTCCATGAGTGGTGGGTTGAACTTCCATACATGATGCGAAAACTAATGCAAGGTGCGGATATTGCAAAAGTAATCTTCAACGCTGCAAGGGAGCGCAAGGAATGATCGATACAGACGGCCCACTATGGACAATCCACATCCCAGGTGGCGGGATCAAGAAGGTTCACCTTCCGCCGCTGCCTGCCTTGCGTGTAGTTTCTCCATCGCCACCCGAAAGCAATCAGGACATATGCCGTGAGACTCCGCCCCATCTGCCCCGTGAGCATCCTTAACACCATAGTGCCGCTTGCATTCACAGCATGTAGATATGAGGATGGTGGAGTGGGGGCTTATGTCGCTTTTAGATACCATGGCCATCCAAGAATCGTTGTTCCAGCAAACATAATCAACCCAACAAATATATTGCTGGCTCTAGTTGAATTGACGAGTAACCTGAAATTGCTGGAGATAAAACCCTGCTGTGTGGCGTAATCTTCATCATGCAACAAGCATGCTGCCGTCAGGTCATAAGATCCAAAGCGATCTGGAAATAGAGTGCAGGCGTTCATTTTTGTCACCTCAACATAGATGCTTCTGTATTTCTTCGGAGAACCAAGCCGGGAAGTATTCTGCCACCACCTCTTACCCACTTTCGCAATTCCACTCTCGCCCCCTCGACGTTACCGGCGTTGATCTTCCGCCGCAGGGTTGAGCCCGCCAAGCGCGTTGCCCCTAGATTGTATGCAAAATCAGCCAGAGCGGAAAGGTTATCCCCGCTCTGGCTGGGGCAGAGCTTATGGGTCGCGCTGACGAAGTATTCCGCATCTTGCTGCATACGCACCTCTGCCTGCTCTTTGGTCCAGGTAACTCCCGGCTTTACGTCCGGCCCAGTGCTGCCGTACCCCACGGTCCACACGCCAGCTGGGCATAAATACGCCTTTAATCTTAATCCTTCAAACCGGCGAATAAGTGCGTAAAGGGATTCCATTACCCCTTCCTAATCGACCTGTCCACAAACCAAAATCCTAGAATCATGGCGAGAACCCCTGCATCCTGAACTGTCCACAATTTTCCCACGAAATCATCTAGGTTAGTCCAGGACAAGCATGCCGCCCAGATGGTAGCGATTTTGTAAACAGTGAATAGCAACTGCCACCAGTATGTAATTACCGGACGCACCGATTGGTTGAGACCATCCACCCACGGCACCCCAGACATGACGCTTTGCCCCTTTATTGCCTCTATGTACGCCCGCATCTCTCCGGCAGCTTGTGTTACTGCGCCCTGTGCGTGGACAAGATCAATCGATTGCTCTGAGCGGGCTTTGTCAATGTCGAGTTGCAGTGTTGTCATGCGGTATTCATGTTCGCGGTCCTGTTTTGCCGTGAATATTTTCAAAATTTCTGGGACCACTCGCATAAACGCGCCTAGTCCACCCCCCAATAAAGACAGCACTGTTAAAAGCATTTCCAGCCTCCTTTTCTCATGGTTTCGGCCCCCGTAAAAAGGCGATCCAAGACTCCCGCAATTGCCAAGCGATGAACCCCAATAGGCCGTACTTGATCAGCTCAAAAGTCATTTTCCGCCAATACTCTGTCCTGGCCTTGGCCTGCTCGATCAATGCTTCATGGAAACTTCGATGCCCAGCTACATCTGGATTTCCCCTGCTGTCGAGCGGATATCCTGCCATAACATCAGAACGCATTTCAGCAATTTCACACTGGACAATCACCTTGATTTGCGGCTCAAGATATTGTGTTTGCAGGTCTTTGAGGAGTGTCATGAACTCTTCAACTGTCATGTCCTGTATCTTCATCCGCGCCCCTTTATTGTTCGCAATGCGTAAATTACCGGCAGATAATCGAATATCCGAGGTTTATAGGTTTTGCCGAGGCGCGATAGAACGTGGCGAATCGACCATATACATTTTGTTCCAGGCCAACGGCGCTGCCCCACCAGATCGTCAAGCATTTCTGTAGCTTTTAAGGTTCCATAATGCGGGTAATTGCCCTTACTTAATATATGTCACGGTAAAAGGCATAACGGTAGCCGTTCCTGCTGCCGTCCAAGCATTTCCAGTCGGATCTCTATACAGGTAGATTGTCCCGTTTGTTCCCACGCTAACGTAGCCCATTCCAAATGCGCCACCATTGTCCGATACGGAAACAAAAACAACCCTTGCTGCGCTGGGCTTAATTGAATCCGGCACTGTCCCGGTAATTGTTTTGGTGGTGGCGTTGCTGGTCCCTGCAAGTTGTACAGTCAAGCAAAGGGTAACGGTGTTACCCACCATTTCGTACTTGACTGAAGCAGTGGGGGCGGTGGTGCAACCAGTAAGCGTCCCGGTATAGCTTCCGGCAACTGTCGTATTTAGCATCTTGCCGGTTGCATCATAAGATGCCGGTCCGAAATAAGAAACGATTGTCGATTGAGTAAACTCACTTGGCCCAAAATAAAGGTTGGTGGATGATTCCCAAGAGTTTGTTCCTAGACCAGGCGCGGGTGCATATGTTCGAGTGGTATTGTTTCTTTCACAAAAAGATGCGTTATTTGTGTAATCTCGGATAAAAGTAAAGTTATTCAAGTAAGAACAGATATTATTTTCAATAACTGCGCCTTTACAATTTGAAAAAATAAAAGTTTTCGGTGCGGTGGAGGCAGTATCAGATATAAAATTTCCTGAAAACTCGAATCCGTGAACCCCGTTAATAATGAACATCGCGGCGGTTCTATTTACAGCAGTACCAAACTTTCCATTAAGAAATCGAATATCATAAACCACCCCAGCGCCGGTTATCTCAATTATTTGCACCCCAGTATCTATAAACTCACATGAAAGGCTATTGAATATTATGCTATAGATGTTTGTCCCAATAATTCCAATACCAAGACCAGTTGAACCTGCCCCAACATATTCAAAATAAAAGGAATTAAAAGTCAAATTAGCAGTTATTGATCCGGCAATAGATAGGGCACTACCCGCACTAGCTGCACGGATGTCTGCGCTACATTTGTTCCACGCTGAATACAGCGACCCATATCCGGGTTTTGTCACAAGGGGATCGGTGAGATTGTCAATCAACCAGCCACCATAAGAGTTAAATACATCTACGCTATCATAGGTGCATAGGTTTGATCCACTTATATGGACCGCGTAGCTTGTACCAGCAACATTGTTTATATTCATGTTTTTGAGCGACGAGTAATGTGCTCGCCACATGAACGCTTTACCGCCGAGATTATTACCATCAATCGTCATGTTCTCAAAAGAGCAGAAAGCATACTGCTCGATATCAAAGAGAGTAACCGTCCCGGATAGCCGTTTGA
>Ga0307375_10000782_pt1 | contig 37480 bp, 47 predicted proteins | sample TR1MG_FD_202531 | JGI IMG/M metagenome (GOLD analysis project Ga0307375, IMG submission 202531) | Soil microbial communities from Risofladan, Vaasa, Finland - TR-1 | ecosystem: Environmental > Terrestrial > Soil > Coastal area > Acid sulfate soil | place: Finland: Risofladan, Vaasa | collected... | reverse complement strand
GCATCTTGGGTAGTTGTATCTCCTGAAGTATCTGCTGTATTTGATGACCTTGAGTATTTCCACGTATCTAATGCTGCTCCAGAGCAGGATAAGTACAACATGGGTATTGAGAAAATCGGTACTTTAAGTGGACGTTACTTGGTATATCGTGACCCTTATTCACCTGCTAACACAGTGCTTATTGGTCATAAAGGAACAAGTATCTTGGAAACAGGTTACATCTATGCTCCTTACGTGCCTATGCAGTTAACTCCTGTAATGTACAACCCATTCGATTTCACTCCGATTCGTGGTATCATGACTCGTTATGCAAAGAAAATGGTATTGAACAGATATTACGGTAGAATCTACTGTGATGGTCTTCAGACTTTCGGAATTGGTGACTTAGTGTAATCAATTGATTGACAAAGATAAAAAAGGGAAGCACATGCTTCCCTTTTTTGTTTTAAACCAGTATTTATTTACAGTATGAAGAAATTAAAAAGACGAACAAAAAGAATCGTATTAAGAATTATCGTTATTTTGATTCTCTTATCGATGGTATTGTTTTTAAATGGACAGACAAGTGCTTATAGTAAAACCATTTATCGAGATTTTGGAACATTTAAGGTTGTTAGTGGTCAAAATGTTGTTTCAATAAGTGCATTTGCAACGATTGAAAAGGTTGACCCTGCGACACATTTTGATGAAGTCATTCCGAACAACATCAAACCAATAAAAGAACAAAAAAATGTTGTTCCTGAAAAACTTTATCATTATGAATTATATTTGGTGAGTAAATCTATTTTCGAGGGAGATACTACGAGTACTTGGTTATATCGTACAAGAATTTTTATCAGTGGGGTTGATATGTTATTGCATCAGTTTCCAGATGGTTTTGTGGCTTCAATAAGTACCATACCAACACTGATTTATACGTATCATTCAATCAAACCAGATGTTGAATTTGAAATTAAATGGGAAAAATCAGTATATGAACCAAGGATTCGTAAATAAGGTAATAAAAACAATATTTAAAATATCGGAGAATTTAAAAATTAAAAAAACTAAGACTATGCCAAGAGATAATACACAGCCAACACAGCCAATTATACCGACAATTGGTGCAAACACACAAATAGTATTTACAGTTAAAAGTTTCTTGGCAACTCTGGGTTCTATTTTGGCTCTATTTATTAGTTTTTATTTTTTGGTGTTTCAACCCAGAGCAGAAAAGGTAGAGGTATACCAAAAACAACTATACGACCAACAACAAGTTTATATTACAGGGGAATTTGGTAAAGTGAATGAGGCAATTAAAGCCAACAGTAACACAATTACTGACCTCACTAAACGATTTGAAGACCTTAGTACAACAATTGAAAACAGTGGTGGTGGGTTTGGTGGAAATAGTACCACTTCACACACAGGAGACCCAGCAGTAGACCCAGAACTTGCTGTTAATCATCAATAACGTCTTCCTCAAAAGCAACCCATTTAAGAACACTAAATCCTTTATCGAGATTCTCATATTCCTTGAGTCTTAGTCTCATGTCTTTAACAACGACTTCCATTTTTTCTTGGATTTGTTCCAAACTAATTTCCATCTTATGACTGTCTTGACTAAAGACTGTCCAATTGTTATTCTTTAATTTACACTCACCAAAGAAATGAATGAGTTCCAGAATCGGATTGAATGTTATTCTGATTCTCTGGTCTTTCTGGTCTTTTGTTTCTTCTATTTTAACTATCCATTCCATATTTTTCTTATTTACATCTACAATATTTTATAAAACCGATTGGTTCGTAAGGACTCGCTCTTCTATCTATTTCAAGTCCACATTTCGGACATGGTTGGTTAAATCCCATTCCGAGTCTATTCAAATCGTATGGATTTACGTCTGAATATTGTTTCTTCGTTATTTTTTTCTTAACTTTCATTTTATTAACCATTTATGATTATTAAATATATGTGTTTTACTTTTAAGAGAAACATATTTTATGGTAACATCTGATGTTCCATTCATTCTGGCTGCTTCTTTATATGATTGATATTCCTCAACAATTTCATTTGTTTCAATATTAATTTTTAAAACACTAATACTTTTTCTTTTATTGGTCGGATTGATTTTCGAATTCAAAACTTTCTTTTTTAAAAATTCATCAGTAAATTCATTTTTAAAAATCCAAAGATATTCACCTGCCGAATTTCTTCTTCCATTTAAGCAATTACTAATTCCAGATAATTTTATTTTTGTTTTTTCTGATGCAATTTTAATTGATGAGAATTCTTCTAAGAAATCTCCATTCACATCAAACATTAAAACTGATTTTATATTTTTTGCTGGTTTATTATAATTGTAATGTTTATCACCCCTACAAGAATCACCGATTCTCTTTCTGTGTGTGTCGGAAAACTTTCTCTTATTAACATATTTAATTCCATCACCACCAACAGTCATATTTTTTAAATCATCACCATATTTTGAAATCCAATATTTTTCTCTTTTATTTAGTTGTTTAATATCAATTTCTTCAATTTTCTGAATTATTGGCGTTAAACCATTTAAACCCAACTCATTTATCCAACAATAAACATTATGGTTTTTTGTTGCCTGATATTTAGAATTTCTTAAATGTTCTTTGTATCTCTTTTCTAATTTAAATCTTGTTTGACCAACATATTTTACCTTATTATCACGAGGGTCAATTAATGAATAAATATATCCCATTATGTTTCTTTTTACATAAATACATCAAAAATATAAAAAGTTTGCTCATGTATTGTCGAAATAATTATTCTTCATCGCACCAATTATTATCATAGATAAGTTCTAAACGAGCACGAGTTATCGCAACATACTCCAAATTCTTTTCCTGAATATGTTGCCAAGGTTTCACTGATTGCATCGGTAATAGGTCTGGTCTAATAATAAATACTCGGTCTGCTTCTAAACCTTTGATTTTATGTACGGTGCTCAGAACAATTCCTTGTATTTCATCAGTGAATATCGATTTTATTTTATACTTCAAGTCCAGAATGCTGTCTGAAAGTCTGGCAAGAAACAATAATGTCATCACTTTGTCTTCAAGTGCCGTGTATCCACTATGGTCATTGGGGTTCAGGACACCTTGTTTCTTCAAGTCTTTTCTGAATGCAAATAACTCGGCTTCCCAGAAACTAATTAATTTCTGGACATTATTGATTTTACCGATTAACTCTATGAGATGGACACCGATATCACTACCCTTAATAATTGCCTTCTTACGCTGCGTAAGGAACTCGAAAAACAGTTTCACCAGTGGCATTGTTGTTCTACAGAGGATAAAATCACCGCTTTGCGCTTCTTCAAGCACATTACCATCCCTAACACTACCTTCTGGTGCATCTGGAAGTGCTTTGATGTCTGGCACGATTTCCTGTGCCTTTCTTATCACGGCTTGTGAACATCTAAATGATACGGAAAGCGGTAGAATTTTGGTATTCGGGAATTTTTCGAACCACGCAAACGATTTTTCATCAGCAGCATTAAATCCATAGATTCCCTGAAAGAAATCACCAACACTTATCAATCTACCTTGAAGTTTTTTTGTTGCTTTGTCCTTCTTCAATACTTTCTCAATAATTCTGATTTGGCAACGGTTCAAATCTTGAACTTCGTCAACAAAAACGTAGTCTTGTGGGAAAAACCAAATACTGTTATCAATGGCGGGTAAAAAAATCATATCGGTGAAGTCGTAGGTTTTCCTATCAGTAGTCATGAAGTCCAAAACCTTCAGTGCACGCTTAACATCCTTGGGTTTACTAAGTGGAATATCGTATCTTTCCGCAACATATGGTATAAATTCTGGTTTTGTGGTAAGTGTTAGTCTACATAAGTTACAGAGTTTCTTCATATTATTAAGATATATTGAAATCTCTTCTTCACCTCGTAATTCTTCAGTCAAACCCCACGATTTTGACTTTTTCAATATGATTTTATCGGCTTTAAACTCATCAAATTGTATTCTGTCACCATATTTTCTCTTAATTGCAGACACACCCAATCCATATGTGGTGTAACATCTGACATGTTCAGGTAATTTTGTTTTCAGTTCTTCCTGAATGTGTTTATTGAATGCCAGAAACATTATGGACTTATCTACAGGTAACAATTTCACGGCTTCAACAATCGTTGTCGTTTTACCAGCACCTGCGTAAGCCTTAATCAGAATATTTTCGGGTCTTTTTTTCGTGAATAAAAATATTCGGTCTTGTTCTGGAGTTGGTTTGAAACTCATGCTTTAATTTCAATTTTTGTTGTTCTGGGGTAATCATTCTCGTCACGGGTCATTTCTGGAAATTTAATAGATGTTGTATGGAATTTCTTTTTATCTAATTCAAGAATTTTATTTAATTCTTCAAATGTCATTGCTGGCATCTCTTCATCAATGATTTTTGAATAAAATTGTTCTTGTAATTTCAAATATTCTTCTTGATGAAGAAGATTGGTTTCCATGCTTATTGTAAATTCGATTCTATGTATCATATTTTTACCCAATGTTCGTTAGTGATTCCATCAATTAATTCGTATGCCCCAGATAGATTCTTATCATATAATTCAAGTGGTTGTAGGACATATACTCTCAATCCCTCGATTCTATCATATATCTTGTCTTCGTAAACTATGTCTTTATCAGGCAGCGCATCACGTTCTTCAACACTACTAACTTGGATATGATACGCACAATCCAAAATCATTCTCATTTCACCTTGTACTCTCATGCCATCATATAGAATTGCAGCGACTTCATCACCGAGTTGACCAAGTAGTCTTTCGGCATCATCCATTACACCAATGGTTTGCGAGTCTAAGTCTGGACTTCTGCGTTTCAATAAGTCCTGAAGCATGTATCTGGTGATTTCCAATGCAAAAAAACGGTCTTCTGGATGCTGTTCGTAGTCTTCAGGCAAATCAATACAAGGTCTTCCCTGTTCATTTAAGTCGATTTTATATTCGATTCTATACATATTTCGTTGTTTATGTCGTTAACTACAAATATATGACAATCTTTTGAGAATGGAACGATTTTTTAAAAAAACTTTTTAGTATTTATAGAAAACATTAAAACATGATACTTACTAAGGAAAGACTTCAAGAGATTGCGAAACAAATTAATCTTGATGAAATTATTAAAAACTATCTTGGTGAAGCCAAGCAGATAACAACAGTTGAGGACTTTTTCGATTTTCTCGCAACAAACCCAAAAGCAGGAACTGTTGCCTTTACTTATTATACGAATCCAGTAAGCATCAATAAAAATCTGGAAGGTAGAGGTAAAAATGCAATAAAGAACCCAATGTTTAGTGAAGACCTTGACCATGCAATCATATTTAAAAGCAGTTGGTATTCCTTTAGTTTTGGTCAACTATATGCCGATAAAATGAAAAAACTCAATCCTGATTGGCAACCAGACCCAAATAGACAAACTTCGTTGGTGAAACATCCTGATATGAGGTATGTTGAGTCGGGTCCCAAGGGTGACTACTTCACAATCCTACCACAAGGTTTTGGTAAATCAACATATGCTGTTTATGATATAAATGCTGGAATGGAAGGGTTAAAAGACCCTAATAATTATAGAGTTGTGACGGATTTCGAAGAAATTAAACCATTTTTTCCAGTAAGAACAAGTACTTCAGAACCATTTCCAACAAGAAAATTGTTTGTTAGTAGAGTATATGAACTTGCTGCTGGTAATCATTTATTGAAACCCGCAGACTTTAAGTACGTTTATTTTGGGGAGAAGGCTCAAAGTAGGACATAAAAGAAAAATATTATGGCATTAATAACAGTAGCAGATAAAAATAAGTTATACCTTAAAGTCAAACATGAGTTGGGGTATCCACTGAGACCATTCGAAATCATTGATGAGATGATGGATTCTTATTTAGAAATGGTTATCGAAGACTATTCAGCATTACTTAACCAATGGTTAATTCATCAACAATGGATTGGATTGGAAGGTATGAATAAGGAAACTGGTGATTTCCTTGCAGCATTTACAACCAAACCAAATTCCTACATGGAAAGTTTCACCTATGCGTATAGTCGTCAAGTTGGTCTGGGTACAAATGCTCCAGCAGCAACTGGTTGGGAACTTAAAAGAGATTATATCATTTGTAGTGCCCATACACAACATTATATAATACCTGCTGGCAGGGAAGTAAATGAGGTGCTTTGGGAAACCCCACCACTAATCGATGGTGGACTCGTTGACCCATTTGCATTAAACGCATGGAGTGCTGGTATGATGGGTATGTCATATCTTGGTCGCCCTGCATTATATGTGCAACCAACATATTCAACCCTGTTGTCGGCACAAGACCGAAGAATGAAACAAAGAGTGTTGCAGTCAATATTAACATATCGTATTACGGGTTTGGCGACTGGTGAAAAAATATTACACCTGTATCCCGTTCCTAATGACCGTCATGAAATTGCCAATACATGGGGCAAACATTATAGTGGTAGAAAAGTATGGTATTGGTATTACGACACAATTGGAGCAGACAGAGACCAGTGTTTAGAAGATAATAGTGATATCGTCAAATTGCCATCAGACCCGCCAACAAAAATATTAGAATGGAGCAGAATGAATGATGTTGCACATCAGCAAATCAGAAATTTCCTTATTGCCAAGGTAAAAATGGTAATTGGTGGCATCCGTGGTTTTTATAGTGGTGAACTTGGTGTAACCGAGAAACAATTAACAATGGATTACCGTCATTTACTTGATGAAGGCATTGCTTTGAAAGAAGTCACCGAAAAGCTAATAATTGAACAATTAAACAAAATGGGTCAAGTTGAATTAACTAAAGAACGTGCAGAAATCGCAGAGAATGTGAACAAAGAACGTGGTTATCAACCACCAATGTTCCCAATTATACCGATTTAAGATGAAAAAATATGATAAACAACGACTTTTTGAAGTTATGGGTAAATTAGATGCGACATTTAAACCACACGATATTAATTGGAAATCTTTACATAACCAATTAATGTTGAATACAGAAATTATCGGAGAAGGGTGGAGAAGTGTAAGAAAAAATGAGGCAGCAAGTGTTGGTAATTTAACCCATGAATTCGGAATACTAACACCTGATGAATTACAGCGTCTTAAAGATTTTGGAGTAATTAAATTTGGTAATTTTTCGAATCTTCAGTCTTTATTTCCAATAATTACTGATGAAAAATATTTTGATTTCAACATCTTTAAATTGAAAGGTGATGAAATAATGAATTAATGTAAATTTAATGAAAAAGAAAAAACAATTAATTGATATTGAGGATAATAGAATGGGGATGTTCATGACGGACAAGTCATTTGACTTAGATGTGATGTATGGTAGAAATTTCTTACAAACCGACAATGCACAGACAGTTATTATTCATAAAATCAATCTACTTGAAACCAAATCACATAGTTTATACGGACAATCCAAGACCAAGGATAAGAAGTTTATGACACCAGTGACAATAAGTGTTATGGTGACCATTGATGACGGTAAACAGGAATATTATGGTGGAAACGCTGGTGGTATTGCACGTGATGACAGTGGTAATATTAGTTTTGGTGTTTACTTCAAGGAATTGCAAGAAAAACAAATTGAAATTGATAGAGGTGATATTATTGAATACAATATGAGTGGTGAAAAGAACAGATATTATGAAGTTGAAAGTGCTAACAACGTTGCTGACGAAACCAAGAAAACCATAGGTGGATTCAAATCATATTGGAAGAAAATCGTAGGTGTTCCTGTGAAGGAAGACGTTGTGCCGTTTTTAAGTGAAACTAAGGGATTTAATTTATAAAAAATACTACAATGGGAAATAAACAAAGATTATTTGAGGTTATGAAAAAAGTCAATTCTGACTTTAAACCTAACGTAAATCAGAATATTGTTAATAAGAAGAAATTCAGATTAACTGAAAGTGTGGGCAAAACCAAGACATTTACATTAAATTTATGGGGCGAAGAGGAAACTCTATATTTTGATTTTAATGAATATAATAACAATGGTGCATTGGCAGTGCAGTTGATGTCACCCGAAGAGGGAGCTTACGCCACGGTGTCAGCAAATCTTCCAGAATCAGCAGATTTACCTAAAGATGAGTTCTTCTTGAAATCTTGGAGTGAAAATGAGGAAATTGCCAAACAACTGATTGAAAAGGGAATTGTTTTGCCAACAGGAAAACAGGCATCAAGCGGATTTGTAACAGCACAATCATACAAACTTAATCCAATTTATGGTTCTACTGGAATTGGTGATATTAATTTGAATGAAGACCGTGAGAGTTTCAAACGTATGAAAAGTTATTTGGTTTATAGTCGTGATGGTGAATTTTTGGGTCAAACAGACCCAATAGATGAGGAAGAAGGTTATCATATTGAAACCGTTGATGATGTTGTTGCCACACCTCAATTCCAGAAATTCGCACAGGAAAACAATATCACCAGAGACCAAGTTGGTCGTATGCGAACAGAAACTGTATATACAATGAATGGTGTTGAATTGAGTAAGGAATATTATTCTCCAAGTCAATCAGAAGAATTATTCGACTCCAAAACTAATACTTGGTATAATTTAAGTGGTCAACAAATGCGTGACCCGTCAGAATATGACCGTGGTGGTGAAGGATATACACCCTTCGGTGATGAAGGCGATTACGATTATTAAGCGGACATGAAAGCGGACATCTGATGTCCGCTTTTTTTATTCACAATAAAACATTAAATCATCAACCCATATGGGTGTTTTCTCTCCCATGTATGCCCCTTCTACATTGAAGTCAAAATATTCTTCGGCTTCCTCTTTACCCATTTTATCTCTGGTAATCAGAACTTCAATACATTTACTTCTGGAATAAACTAATTTATATGCCCCAGCAGACTTATCATAAGTCACACCAATTACGCTGTCTTCAAATCCATCAGCAGAAAGAAGTTCTTCGTCAGGATACCATTCCTGAATTTGTTCAAGTTTTGTCATTTTTCAAGTGTTTGGTTTTTATTTTTTCGAGTTCTTCCACGAGTTTTTCATGTTGTTCCTTAGTTTGGATACCCAAATCATCACCATAGTCTTTGAATATGTCGATAACAAAGACAATAAATTGTTTTTCTTTATCAGATAAATATGTTGACTTTTTTGCAAATAGATATAGTGCAACTGCAAGTAGTCCTACAATTACCACCAATAGTAATATTACTATGTACAATATCGACATTCAACTTATTTAAGTTTCTTTTCTCTTACCCAAGCAATATGTGCTTCGCCTAATACTTTCAACCAATTTATTGGAACACCAAGTTCTCGAAAATTGTACATGTAATCCGAAATTTTTTGAAAAAATCGTTCTTCTTGTGATTGTCCAGTAAAGACCAATCCCCGTTCTTTCCAAGTATTACCATAACGTTTTTCATCTCTAATAAGTTGTTCCTTCACTTCATCAAAAGTGGTTTCTAATTCGTCAATTAAGTTAACGTCTTTCAGTTTTTCATCCATTTTATTTCTTTTTAAGTCCTGTGAACAATTCTGCTTTAATACTGTCCTGTGGTTCATAGTCTTTCAGGATAAAATCATGAATTGTTAGATTACAAATATCCCCAAGACTATCCACACGTCTATTAATGCTCATTGTAGGAAGTTTGGTTGGTGTTCTACTCAGTTGCTCCCTAACAGCATCCAAATGGCTTACATAGAGGTGCGTATCACCACCAATCCAGTTCGCAACACCTGCAATCATGTTATTGGCATTTGCAAATAACATTAGAAGTAACGACATGCTGGCGATATTAAAAGGTACACCCAAGAATGTGTCACAACTGCGTTGATACATATTAAGGTCAAGATAGAATCGGGGTATGTTATGTTGGTCGCAAACACTATGTAGGGTTTCATCACTGGTATCTTTCATATTAAGTGGGGTGTTCCACTCAATGTTTTGAAACAAATCCCATCGGTCTTCAGCACTCAGGGGTCTTACAATGAATTGATATAATAAGTGACATGGTGGAAGTGCCATATCAACAAAATCTGCTTTATTCCAACCATCAAGAATGTGATAACGACTGTAAGGATTTTTCTTCAGACCATCCATAATTTCCTGAAGTTGGTCAACACCATTTTGATTGCGCCATTGATGACCATAAACTTTACCTAAGTCACCAAGACGATATGTTCCGAAGTTATATGTCGCCAAATCGTCATATGATTTTACTGATTTAATCATTTCAACAAATTCTTCCATAGTTATTGGGTCAACTTCCTTTGCACAAATAAAATGGTGTTTCAAATACCAACGATATGCATCACCATTCCAGATGTTCACATTATTATCAACAAGGTATTTGATGTTGGTTTCACCCCTGAGAAACCATAGGAGTTCATACACGACACCTTTCCAAAACATACGTTTTGTAGTAAGTAATGGAAACCCCTGAGACAAATCCATACTGATATCGGCTTTCGAAATTCCTATGGTGTTCGGCATATTTGCCCTACCACTTTCTTTCTCAACACCTTCGTCAAGAATCTTTTGTAATACGTCCAGATATTCTTTCATTTGTAAGGTTGATTTGTTTTTCTTTTATTTAAAATCAGTTCTGAATCATCATAAACTATTCTTGGTGATTGAACACCAAAAATGATAGTGTATTTCACACCTAATTCATCAAGGTCTTTTAATATTGTATTCTTTGTATTTTCGATACTCCATATTGTACCTTCATCATGTTCACCACGCATCGTAATGAATATTATTTGATGTCCAGCATTATGAATACCAACTAACAACTCTTTAGCACCCTCAAGCCATTCACTTGTGTGATAATTAACAATTGTTCCATCAATATCAAAGATATGTGCTGCCATTGTTATTATACAAATGCTTTACTACTCTTCTTATTATTAATATTGTCGATTTCTTGCAGAATGCGTTTTCTATCGGCATCGGTGAGTGCAACCATATTACTGGTTGTTTTTTTGTTGATTTTTTCTGGCTTAGTGCCACGTTTGAGTTGTGCTTCAAGCATTGCTTTTGCACGTTGTTGTCTCATCTTGATTCCAGTTGTACCCTTCATAATCTCGATTGTTTTAATATAAATGTTATTTTAGTATCTCACACGTCCTGTGAAAACGTATCTGAATGAATTTGAAAACCAAAACCATACCCTTGTAAAGAATTTGTTATCACTTATCAAGACAATACCCGTTTTCTTTGGACTTGCATAGAGTTTTACGTCTGCTGTTGGTTTTTCATGGCTATTATTTTTCATAGTTTTATCTATTATCTCCGCTTCCACCCAAAACACCTCTCTTTTGGCGGTCATGAAGTTTGTCGATGTTGGCTGTTGCAACATCAGCTAAAGTTATACCCAGATTTTCGCACATCGATGTGATGTACCACAAGGTGTCTCCGAGTTCTGATTTTATTTCTTCGGTGGCTTCATTTGTTATAATACCACCATTATCCCTGATTATTTTCTTTATTTTTCCCTGTACTTCACCTGCTTCTCCCAGACCCAGACCGTCATAAACAACAGCCATTAAATTAATTATTCTGTCATCAGCATCGGGGAAGATTTTCTGGAATTTCTTAAGACTTATCTTGAGAGCAACCGCTTCTTTTTGGTATTCGTTAAAAGTATTAATCATTCCCTATATTCTTTAATGAATTTATTGTACTTGTGAGGTCAATTGGTGTGGTTTCGATGGCTTCGATTGTTTCACTAATAACCCTGTTATAATCTTCCTGTAATTTTTTGTCGGCATCAAGAGTTTCTTGAACTTTTAATAGTGCGAATCTGGCTTGTGAACCTTCATCTAATACAATGGGTGCATCTTTGTTTGTGTAAAACAAATAATTTTCTTTATTACTATAGAATTTCAATGCTTCTTCAAGTAAAGCAATTAGGTTTTCATATTGTTCAGGATTCATCATCATTTTCTGGTTTATGATTCTCCACAACTTCTCTAAGTCCCTCAACCTCATATGGAAGGAGTTTATATTCCCTTCTATGGGGGTATTGTGTTTTTTTATTTATGTTTTTATGAAAAAACTTGCCATGTGATTCGGCTGCTTCGAATTCCCGATAGAATTCAGGGTTAATATTTTCATACGAGTAGGTGTCACCCCGACTAAATGAGATATAAAGTCTTTGAGAATGAGGAAAATATGTGGTACTTAGTATGTTCTCAGATTTGAAAATAGATTCAATAAATGTCAAATTGGTTTCTTTTTCAATATATTCTTTTCGTTCTACAAGCATAACATGTTATTAATTGAGCAAATGTAAGTATTAAATATTTAAAATCAAAGAGTATTTATATAAAAATTGATTACATGTCGCTTCCAAAAAAAATAAAATTAACACTGGATGTCAATCCACCTGATATTGGTACTAAATATCTGGAATACGGTTTTGATAGAATCGCAGAACTCATGGCTGCAACAGATGTTGATACCAAATATCTTCCAAGAACTATATTGCTCGAAGACCTTGACCAAGCACTTTTTGATTATGTTAACCTTAAAGGCATGCAATTAACAATTGACGGTAGATTAGTCCCTACTTTCTATCTTGATAATGACCGTTGGGGTGAATTCAGTAAAACTTGGAAATTCATGGATAACGATAAAAACGTACCAACCCCATATATTACTGTCAGACGTATTGATAAACAGGCAGGTACAAGGCTTGGTACGAAATACAGAGTACCTCAACCTCGTAAGTTTAGGTATCTGAACGTTCCGATACTGGATAATGGACAAATTATATATTTGCAGTTCAAAATGCCAGAACCTGTGAATGTCGATATGATTTACGAAGTTGCGCTTTTTACAAAATACCGTGTTGATGTAAATCTATATGATGAACAGGTATTGAAGAACTTCGCAAGTCGTCAAGAATATGTTTGGATTAATGGAAGTCCATTACCAGTTCTTTTTGAAGGTTTTGCGGAATCAAATCCAATTGAAAATATTGATGGTGACCGTTTCTTCGTATCGAAATACGCATTAAAAATTCTGGGTTTCATTCGAGACGAAAAGGAATTTGAAATCGTTAAGACTATCAGAAAGCCAAGAATTGGGTTAGCCATTAGTTAAACCACATCATATTTTCCGTCTGTCCAATCAAATACATTTCCATCTGGAGGATTTTGTTGTTCATTTTCAAAACTTTCAACGGTATCATTAACTCTTTGAGAATATGTGGTTGTAAATGGTACTTGAAATGCTTTTGCATTGGGTGGAAAATTCGTGCTGCTATAATCGAATTTCCATGTCATTGTGTTGAGGTTTAATAAGACTTTAAAATACATTCTTTCTGGTGTCTTGAGACCACCGTTGTCGTTGTTAAAGAATAACGTGATATCACCAAATTTTGCACTATAAAAACTAAATTTAATGTAACCCGTTACCGTTGAACCAGTCTGTTCATCAATATATGATTTCGGCACATACCAGTTATAAAATTGGTTCACTGTGTCACTAAATAGTTTATATTTTGGTATAGGTGTAGTACCACTTTTTTCACCTTTTAATATCTGGGTATTGTAAATCGTGAATATTTTTGTTTGGGTGTAGTTATCATATGTGTCGTAAAAATCCATAATAAAAAAACTATTCTGTATTCCTGAGTTTGTGTTATTAATTTCATTTAACTGAAATCTCGCACCAGTGCTTGTAAAACTATTATATGCTGAACTACCACCAGCACTGAAATAGAACCATAGATATGTAACACCCGCATCATTTGAATCGTATTGGAATCTCCTGACTTCGTTATCAATAATTGGATTTGTTAATTCGACTTTGGTTTCTTCGGTTAGACTATCAATTTCTTGTTGATAACCACTGAGGCGATTACCAATACCCAACCCAAATTTAATATTTGTATCAAGATTGTTAAATTTTATCCTTTCTCTGATTATTGACATGGTTTTCCTATATTATCTAATTCAGTAATTGGTGTTTTATCGAGATTTGTTGCGTTCTGCCAATATGAGATTTCATTAAACACAGTAAGTGTGTTATCATGTTTTAATGTTAGGTCTTCATTTAGATTTGGTGGAACATCAAACACAATTGGTTCGAATAAATACCTTCTTTGGTTGAAAAACGGATAATCAACTCCGTCACCAGTTAATGGGTCAATATATCCTTGTGGTAATATATCTCGCCAAATGTATTTCCCTTCAGTTAGATTCATCAAGGCGTAATCAGGTATTCTTTCAACTTTTCTTTCATCGGGATTCGGAATTAATCGGGTTCTTATTCTAATCCTATCCTCAGAATAAAATCCCCTGACAATATTTGTTCCCTGTATTGGACTATTTATCCGATATTTTCTTATTGTATTTGGAATTGTATCCCAACCAGTTCCAGCCAATTCTTCTAAGTATGTTTCTGCAATATATTTATCGGTGTCTTGAGATAAGCGTATATTTGTTTTAAAAGTTATATTATAAGTCCCTGTATTATCAAATTCAAGATATCCTGTTGTTGCAACCCAACTATAATTAAGACTGCTTTGGGTATTCCACTTGTTGATTGTTTGTAGACTTGTTGTCAGGCTTTGTTTTGATGATTTAGTTATGTTAATTTTATCTGTTGGATTATTGACATCGAATACATCGAGTGTTGTGCTGTATTCAACAATTTCACTTAGTGGAGCATAGTTAACTGTGCTATCAAAATATCTTAATTGAAGGGGAATGAATGGATTATAACTCCATTCCAACCATCTTTGATAACCCTGATAATAATATGTTCTGATGTAAAATGTTTGACTACTAATCTGTGCTTGATAATATTCGGTAGGTAAATATTCGACTAAATCATAAATATCACCACCGCTATTTGTTTCAACAATATCACCGACTTCCAAATCTTTTTTATTAAGCGTTGCTTTACTCTCAGTACCATTTGATGCCCAAGTCGTATATGACATTTGTTCTATTGGTGCGGGTGCTGGTAATGATTTGTATTGCGCATATATAAATAATTCAGTTACTGGAAACCCAAAATTATCAAAAAGTGTAGTGACATTGAAATCAGATTTGAAACTAAATGAATATACTTGTTCTCCATATAAATTATTACTGAAACCAGCATTATATATTTCAAAATCATCTTTACCAGCAATTACTTCAAAACTTCTTTTATAGTGGTTCGTGTTTGAGATATTGATATATGATTGTCCTGAAGATGGTGCTACGAGATAGAAGTCGAATGAATTTAATATACTTTTTGAGTTTCCAGTATATGGGTCGAAAAAGTCTTTCAGTGCCGAATATTCTGCATTTAATCCATTCAGTAATGACATCCATTCGATTCTACCATAGATTCTATAAACGGGATTGGCTTCTCGTTCCGCATCAAAAACTTCAGTACTATTCACGACATCATTTACTGTGAATTCCGTGAGTTTTGACACGTTATTGGTTAATTCAATCTTACTGTACCCATTAACATTAATCGAGTCAATGTTCTTCTGATTACCAAGTAATATTTCCACGTTATTATCCATATAACATAAATACCTGCAAAATTTTTTCTGATTTTTGTAACATTCTCACTTTATTTTCGTATAATGAGTATGTTTAACTAAAAATTTGAATTATGAAAAAAGTAACTTATTTAATGACGATTCTGTTTGCTGTTGCTCTGATGAGCACCAGTTGTTGCAAAGACGACCCGATTGTTCCTGACCAGACACTCGAAGAACAATATCCTGATTGGGTGAACCTCTCATGGGTATCCACTAACGGTAATACAGTGGAGTATCCTCGTTTTAACATTACCATCGATGGTAATGTTGTGACTCTGAGTGAACTCAGGGATTTGGGTGAAATAACGGGGGTACAACTTTTTCCCATGCAATATGAGGGAATTGAATTAACTTCATCTACAATTACATTTACCGAACCAATTACAAACTCAGGTGCTATTGGGAGAACCTATGAAATTCTGACACCTGACACTCCGAACACGGTGAAACTTCGATACAATGGAAATACCTTTGTTTTGAATTAACAAAAAAACCCGCTCAGTGAGCGGGTTTTTTTATATTATTCCGAGTTGTGCTAAATATTCAACACAATTGGCTGGACCCCAACCCTTATAAAAATATTTGGTTTCATCATCACTATTAATAGGGTTACCATCCCGCTTCTGACCAAGTAATGGTGCTGCATCAGTTACTGTCCAATTTGAGGGAACATGCTCACCATTACGATATTCTATACCAGTTAATCCGGGTGCAGCACCATCAGTGAATCCCTTAGTTTCAATTGATTTCATTTGAATTATATCAGTAATGGGAATTTCAATAATATCCGTCCAATGCACGTCAGAACGAGCAAACCATTTGGTATTAAATTGACCTGCTGCAATTGTTTGAATGTTATCCCCAACATAATAACCATTTAAATATCTATAATTATCTGGTCTTCTTTGATGTGAGAAGTTATCATCTGTTCTTACATAATCCATTTTTTCCCACCCATCCACACTATATCCCACTTGTGGAAGATGAACTGTTAGATTTAACCATGCAGCACCAAATGCATCTAACGAACCCTGAACACCATTACTTGGAAAATGATAACTACCATTATTGTAATTCCCATCGGTCTCTGTTATTAAAATACCGACATTATTATTACGGTCTAAGGTAAGATTATTCTGGGTATCTTTAACAAAGAAACCATTGCTTTCACTTTGCTGGTTATCATTACCATCAAAATTATTGAAAGTAATTCCATGAAACTTAGCAACACTATAATATTTTCCACCCTCAAAAGTCTTATGTTGTTTTCTCCATGTATTAGTATTACCAACATCAACACCTGTTGATTCATTGGGTGGCTGAAGTCCTGCATTTCGATTAGCGTATTGTGGGAATTTTAGTTTATATCTAAGTGGTACAATATCAACATCCTCACCCACATTTGTGCTGAAACTCATTGGAACAACATCTGGACTGAGTTCTAATGTTATAAATCCAATAAATTTTGTAAATATTCCCTCAACACTATCATTATCTACAGGTACGGGGTTTCCCAATTCATCGGTAATTATTTTATCTCTGTTACAATTTACAATAACCACGAAATCACCTTCACGTTTATATACAGAATATTCGCTTTTATCCAGAAGCATCATATCACTCCCATCATTTGCGACTTGACCATTAATAATTTTAAAAGTACTAATATTTGTTGGATAATAATAAATCTTCTCTGTAACTACTCCAATTCGTTTATTCGAGACCCCATGCAATGCCTGTGAAGGATGGCTGGCTCTGAAATACTCGCTGATTCTTTCTTGACTAAGATACTGAGCACTCCACATGGCATTATTGCCGTCAGTAAATACACTCCCAAAAAGCACGAATGTGTTAGTGAGTACGGAACGAATTCTAAAGTCTTGACGAGTTATGCCGATTTCAAAATTCTCAACATCACCCCAAAATGGCACAACATCAACAGTTATTTCTTGGGTTTCGATGTTCGGTAAATCACTCAAATCATTACTTGGTTTTATTCTGGTGTTGTTGTCAGTAAATAGGTTTGGTGAATATCCAAGATTTGTTACCATACTGGCTGGGTTCATACTATATTTTCCAATATCGGTAATATCACAACTCAAATGAATGGTTTGTGTACCAACAGGTACACCGAATATCATGTAATCCCCCGCAGTGTTTGTAAGTGCTGTATATTTATAATATTTTCTATAAATATTAAGAAATGGTAGGTTTCCCACAACCTCTTCTTTAATTGGAAAACTACCAAATGCTTGTTTAGGTGTGACAATACCTGTTGTGGGGTCTTTTTGGGAAACACGTGGCAACAGATTATATCGTTTACCTTCATTATTTTTATCTCTGGGTGTTTTATAGGGATAGACACTATAAATGTCTTTATCTAACGCATCGTCATCGGTTAGGGGAATAAAAATACTTATTTTGGCATTAGGTACTCCGATTCCACCATTAGCAATCACTCTTCCAACCAATACACCGTAATCAGCATTAAAGTTTTGATACACATCAGCAGTACCGAGCCTTAAAGACATGAATTCGAGAGTCTGAACATCTTGTTCAAGTTTTACTTTTATATATTTATCCTCACTATCGTTTCCAGTATTACCACTGCTCAAATAAATTCGTTGTGATTTATTCATACTTAAAATGTTTCCTATAAATACTAATACGATAAAAACCCAACTTTTTTGATTTTTTTTAAAAAATATTTTTTACCGAATCGAGCCGAATTCGAATCAAAAATTTCCGAATTTCAGAAAATCGGATAGAAAAAAAATGAAAAACCAGAGAATCGAGGTTTATAGAGAAGAATTGCTGGGCGATAATAATTGCGACAAAACACCTTTTCGATATTTTTTAAGTATTTATTGAAAAAGAATGAGCATCGCTTATAATTAGAAAAAAATAATAAAAACTTAAATAAATAAATAACATGGCAGATTTTGTATTTACCTCACCGGGTGTAAAATTTAAAGAACGTGACCTGACTTACGTAACACGTAATGTAGGTATAACAACTTTGGGATTGGCTGGCGAAACCTTAAAGGGTCCCGCTTTCGAACCAATCTTCATCCAAGACCAAACTCAGTTCTCAGAAAGATTTGGTGCACAAAGCACTAAAAGATTTCAAGACTCAGATAAAACATTAAAATATCAATTACCATATGTTGCTAACTCCTTCTTGGAAGAAGCACAGCAACTTTGGGTAACCAGAGTTCTGGGACTCAGTGGATATCAAGCAGGAACTGCTTGGAACATAACAATGACAGCAGGTGTTAATACATCTTCAGGTTATACAGGTATAACTTCATCAAGTACATTTCCATTATCAGGCTTTACTGATAATAATTTCTTAGGTGTGGCTGCTGGTGGAGTTGGTGTTACTGGTACTTATGAAAGTGGGTGGGAAAAGAATACTCTGACAAACATTTTCACTAACACAATTAAAAATTTCATAGTATTAACATATAGTGCCCAAACTTCAAGCGGTACTGTTAGTGGTAATACAACAATATATTCAGGAGCATCATTAAGTGATTATGAGGGTATGGTTCTTGCCGTAATCAGAAGTAGAGGTGATTCAAATACTGATTATGATTCTGTTCCAGTGACCGACTTCCTAACAAATGAACTTAATATAACCACTAATGACACAATTGATAGCGTGCTGAGTCCAACTGGTGATATTTATGCTAAATTTATATTAACTGCTGCAAACACTGATACTGGTTCGGCATATAGTGGAACTTCTGCGACCTATGAGGCATCATTAAATTCAAATAGCAGTAATTTTCTACCAAATGTAATTGGTTACGAACCAAAAGACAAAAGTACAATGATTTGGGTTCAGGCAATTTATCCTGACCTCATTAAGAAACTTGATGCTGATGGCATTGCTTACGGTATTAACACATTAATGGTTACAGGTACTACCGATTATTTTACTGATTACGAAGTCGGTTTTCAAACACCAGAAACTCCTTGGGTTGTATCTCAATTAAAAGGTAATAGTGTTGACAGACTTTTTAAGTTTATTACTATTTCTGATGGCGACAGTGCGAACCAAGAAATTAAAATTACTATTGGAAACATTGACCCATATTCTGGAGAATTTGATGTTGTAATCCGTAGTTTCTATGACACAGATGCGAATCCAATTGTATTGGAAACATTTTCAAAAAACACTATGATTAAGGGTGCTTTAAATTACATTGGACAGCGTATCGGTACAAGTGATGGTGAATACAGTCTTTTAAGTAACTATGTTATGGTTGAAATCGCAGAAGAACTTCCTCTTGATGTATTCCCAGCAGGTTTTGAAGGATTCATGTTTAATAATTATAGTGAGGCGGTCACTGACGATACGGTAAGTGAAGGTATTGCACCTGCAATTTTCTATAAAACCAGTTATGCTGATACCGATAAAATCGCAAAGACATACTTAGGTATTTCTGAACTTGCTTATACTGGTGATGGCATCAACCAGAATTTCTTCAATTTTGATAATTTTTATAGTGGACAGGCTTCAAGTGGTTTTACAAAAACCAAAGGATTCCACATGGATTCTGGAGCAACAATTATAACAGGTGCAACTGAGTTCATTGGTGGTGCTGGAAAATTCCAGACTGCTGCTGATGTTGATGTTCAAACAAGTCCTTATTATAATCCAAAGACAAGGAAATTTACAGTAGTTCCTGCTGGTGGTTTTGATGGTTGGGATGTAAATAGAAGAGTACGTTCATATGGTAATGATTATGTGCAAGGTGGAAGAAAGTCTGGTCATCCGGGACAACCTCTCGTTGTTCCAACCAACGACTTCCAAGCATGGGAATTGGCAATCGATACTTTTGCAAATCCTGAGAACGTTACAATTAACCTTTTTGCAACTCCGGGCATAAATTGGGCATTCCAAACAACATTGGTTGAGAATACAATCGATATGATTGAACAACAGAGAACTGATACTTTATATGTTATCGATGCCCCACAAGCAAGCATTGATAATCTACCAACAGTTGGTGATAGTGGTAAGGCTGATGTTGATGCTGCTACCCAAATTATTAGATATTTAGATGATACTGAAATTGATAGTAGTTACGCATGTACTTATTATCCTTGGATTCAGATACGTGACACTCAGAATAACGTTAATGTTTATATTCCTGCAACTGGTGAAGTTGTGAAAGCAATGGCGTTTACTGATAACGTTTCATTCCCTTGGTTTGCACCTGCTGGTCTTAACCGTGGTGTAACCAATGCAAGAAAATCACAATATAAACTTTCTTTGGAAGCACGTGATATTCTTTACGCTGGTAGAGTTAACCCAATGGCTGACTTTGCTGACGCTGGAACTGCAATTTTCGGACAAAAGACTCTTCAAGTCAGAGAAAGTGCTCTTGACAGAATCAATGTTCGTAGACTACTGCTTCAAATCAAAGTTCTTATTGCTAACATCGCAATCAGACTGGTATTTGAGCAAAACGACCAAGCAACCATTGACCAGTTCTTGAGTAAAGCAAACCCAATCCTTGATAGTATCAAGAGAGAAAGAGGTTTAACTGACTTCAGAATTAAAATGGATAACAGTAATAACACTCCAGAAACTCGTGACAGAAATGAGTTATATGGAGAAATCTTCTTAAAACCAACACGTGCTGTTGAATTTATCGGCATTACATTTACAATTACTCCTTCAGGTGCATCATTTGCCGATGTTGGTGCATAATGTGATTTTTTTTTGAATTGGAAAACCCACTTATTTGGTGGGTTTTCTTTTTCTAAGTATTTATGGAAAAATAATATTAATTTTAAATTAAAAATTATGAGCAAAAAAAATAAAGAGAATGTTCTTGAAGAAACTCAAGAAGAATTACAAAACGAAATCGTTGACGAAACGTTATTAGAATCAGCACCTGAAGAAGAAGAAGTGGTTGTTGAAGAACCTGTAGTTGAAGAACTACCTGAAGAAGTGGTTGTTGAAGAACCTGTGGTTGAAGAAGTTGTTGAAGAACCTGTAGTTGAAGAACTACCTGAAGAACCTGTGGCTGAAGAAGTTGTAGTTGAAGAACCTGTGGTTGAAGCACCTGCATCACGTACATTGGAAAGTCTAAGTCGTGCTGAACTTAGATGGTTTCAGAGAACAGGTCATATGCCTAAATAATATTTGTTGTTTTTATTCGGTGTAGTTTTCAAATCACCGAGTATTTATTATTAAACGTAAAAATAAACAGAAACAATTAACAATTAGATAAAATGGCAGCAGAAGAAACAATGATAAGAACGATGCCGTTCGATTACGAACCAAAAAGAGTTAACCGATTCTTTGCCGTATTCGATGATGCATTAGGAATTCAGGTTTGGAAAGTTCAGAAATTCAAAAGACCTTCGATGAAAATCAATAGTGTTCCGATTATGTATATGAACGAACAAAACTATGTTGCTGGTAGATATACTTGGGATACAATGTCAGTGACATTCCTTGACCCGATAGGTCCGTCTACTTCTCAACAACTTATGGAGTGGGTTCGTTTACACGCAGAATCACTTACAGGTCGTATGGGTTACGCAGCAGGTTATAAGAAAAACATTACACTTAAATCATTAGACCCAACAGGTGTTGAAGTCGAAAAATGGACTTTAGACCAATGTATGATTACAAGTATTGATTTTGGCGATAACGATTATGAAAATGATGAATTAACAAACATTACTTTGGAAATCCAGCCTTGGAGATGTATCCTTAACTTATAAGAGATACTCAGAAATTACAAAGCCACTCGATTCGGGTGGCTTTTTTATTTGTTAAAAACTGCACCTGTTGGTGTTATGGTGAAATTGCATTTAATGCATTGAATGGATTGTTTTGGAACAGTAAAAATATCCAAGGTATTATTTTCTTCATCCCATTTAAATTTCAAATCAACTAATGTTCCGTCTTTTTTTAATTCCATTAATGTCTTAACAACACCAATTATTGTATTTGCTTTGTCGTTTGTCATAATATTGGTTTTTTATGCTGCTAATTCAGTAATTCTATCTGTCATTATTAGTTTTGCGTAATATTCCCTGTTTTTGGTTTCAATGATTTCGTAATTGTCGTTGTTATGACTAAACCACACAACATATGATTTCCCTAATTGAATCCCTGTTACTTTTTCTATAATCAGTTTATACATTGCCAATTGCAAGGAATAGATTTCTAAATCACTGTCTTCCAACATATATAATTTGTCGAGGAAATGTCTGGATTTCATTTCCTTATCGAACTTCTTATTGGTTTTCCAGTCCCAGATTTGAAACTCACCAGTTTTAATGTTATAGAATAATATGTCGAGCATACCACCAATCAGAGATTCTGGGTCATAGACTATCATTTCTGTTCTTACTGGTATTAGTTTTCCATGTACATCAGAATAAAACTTATCAACGTGTTTTTTTGTTATATTATATTCTTCTAAAACGGGGTCGAAGCCGAATTCATCGAAAATCAGTTGTTGTGGGTATGGAAATACTTTGTTTTGAAACAGATTTTCAGTATAGTCGTGAATTGCCGAACCTTTAATTGTTCCCTTTTTATTTATAAACTCCCATGCACGCAGAACTTCTCTCTGGGTGAGACTGTATTCCTCACTTTTATAATTAGACCAATAGTCTTCGTTGAATTCTTCTTGATATCTGTGAATTATTGTAGTAACACTTATTAATTCCTTACCATCAAAATAATATTTATGGGGTTCATCATGAAATGTGATATCATTGAATGACGTAAAGAATTTATTGGGAATCTCGATATTCATTGCAACAAATATATGAAGAATTTAATTGGTTACAACGTTTTTTTGTAAAATTTGTTCAAACTGCAATTCTTCGAGTTTCTTAATGACAGCAGTTTTATCGGCTGCTAATCCAGAATATCCGTGAATGTGATTAACTAATGCCACTCTAATTACCTCTAAGGCATCAATAAGGACATCTGCTCGTGCTGTCGGGTGTCCTTCTTCAAATATCCTCACTCTGTCCTCTGGAGTCAGTCTTGCTGCTTTAAATTGGGGATTTCCAGTATGACTAATTAATGCAATTTTATCGCTTTGGATAATTGTATTGCTATAATAATCGGTATCACTACCCTGAATTGGTTCGAAAATCATGTCGATGCTTGCGGGGTTCTTCGTGTTGAGTTTTAAAATATCACCATTTTCGTGTTTACCTGCCCTAATATGTACCTCATTCAGTCTAAGAATCACATCAGTATTTACTTTTCCGACAATCGCAACATCGGTTTTTAATGGAAACACATCATCTGCATCGGGATACGTACTTACTGCTTTTTCTGGGTCTGTTAGTGCAAGATTTGTTGTTGAAAGCGCAGTAAATTTCGAATCAAATCCAATTTTTTGTGGTTGAGAAATTATACTTCCCATCCAAAATCTACTTCTTTCAGGAAACTTATTATCTTCAAGAAAAATTCTAACCATTTCACCTACTTGTGGATAAATGTGAAAGAATTTCGGTAATAATGGGTAGCACCAAGGCAATTCATTATTGGCAGTTCTATTATCGAGTTCGGGAATCCTAACCCTGATTCTACCACCATCGGTTTCGTCAGTAATGCTCATAACTTCACCATAAAAAATTGTTCGGTTTCTAACAATACTTGTTTGTTCCCTTTTATTGGGGTTACTTGTTTGTATAATTGGTTTATCAAATGCCATTATTCCACTAATTTTTCAACAATTTCCACGTAATTTTTTTCCAGTTCTTCCAATAATTGAGCCTTGTCGTTAATACGTTTTTCCACTTCTTCCATCTCATAAGTGTCTGCAATAAGTTCTTCTTTTAACTTATCATGGTGTGCTTTAATATCGTTCCCCATTTTTTGAAGTTCGATTTTCGTGTATTTACTTAAATCTTCCATTATTGTGCCACTCCATAACCTTTTGTATATATTATTGTTGAACCGAATACCGTAACGGGTCCCGCAGCCGAAATACCTGCTGCCGTTAGTGTTATCCCCGGTGGAACAGCCACCGAAATAATCATGTCCTGTTGAATTGCCTTAACAATTTCTTCGATTCGGATTCTCTCCATTATTTCATCAGGATTAATAGCACCTGAAGGCAATGCTCCAACAGGAAGTCCCGCTTCTGATTTTCTCGCAATAATTTTTGACGCAATTTTAGTCGGTGACAACCCTGCACGAAGAGGCACACCAACTAAAACAAGTGGTGTGGGTACGGGCGGTGGACCGCCAACCGATGAGAGACTTAATACTTTTGTAAATCCCCCAATAATTGCATCAATACTACTAAAATCAATTGCCATATTAATCTTCCTTTACTGGTTTTAGTTCTTTTAATTCTTTAATACTAATCCATTTCCAACCAAGGAATAATCTTGTACATACTCTTCTAAACCAATTAGGTTTTGAAGATATTGCAAGTTGAGTGCCTTCTTTATCACCATCGATAAGATAAACACCGACAAATTGTCTGTTTAATTTTTGGTCTACTATCATAATTTTATGTTATTACGTCTTTAACTTTACTTAGTGCTCCTGTGAGACTTATTATAATCTCAGAGTACTGATTTATTTTTTCTTTAATAATCCTTTTTATTACGGGTTTTAATAATTTTATTAGATATGCAACAGCTAATAAAAATATGAATTCGGCAACTAATTTCATTATTTCCTTTGCCATACATTTAATACAGGTTTTAAAATTTTTCATGTCCTCGGTTGCATCATTAATTAAAACCGTGCCGTTATTCTGTAATGAACTCATCATACCAAGTAATGTTCGCACTTGTGGTGATGATGTTGTGGCTTCCAACATTTTAACTGTAAATATTTTAATTAATTTTTGGAAAAACCCGTCTTTTATTGTTTCCTTATTTTCGGTTGTCAGTTCTTCTGTTCCAGTGGTGCTTTCATCAATTGTTGCTCCGAGTTGATTACTAATAAAAAACTGGTCTGTTGAACCAGATATGGTTGTGATTAGATTATCGAAGTCATCGAAATTCAGTTCTGCTGGCATCAATCCACAACCCAAATCATAACTAACAATGCCTTGAGCCAATTCACGTGCCCTTCTAAGTAATTCATCATTTTTTTCAGGTGAAATTACAAAAGAATCATCGTTATCAAGAACTTGTTGTAGTTGCGTTTCAACTTGTAGTTCCTCAACCAATTGTTCAACAGTTTTGTTTTGTTGTTTTGCAAGCGTGCCATAAAAATTATCCATGACAGCACTCATAATTTCCTTTTTATTAATAAGTTCAGTACCGTTAATATAATCGGTAAAAAATTCACCAACGCTTGGCGTGCCAGAAGTTGAAGGTTTTATTTGAAAACTATCGCTGCCTTGAATGTATTTTATTGCCAAGTTATTATATTCTTCAAAATCGCCTTCATTTAGAATCGCATCATATGCTGTTCCGTTAAAACTATTTGTTGGTGCACCATATATTAAACTACCTTCACTGGAATTCGGGTTGACCTTCAACTTACCACCGACATCAATTGTTTTTACTGGAACTGTAATACCGTTACTCATAAAAGTGGTTGGTAGTGATTGATTTGAATTACTTTGGATAAATTGTTTTTTTAAGACGGTTTTTAACTTAGGTTCGACCTCATCAATTAATTTCGTAAATAATCCACCAATCGCCTCTTTAATTGCTTCAGTACCCGCAACGGTTTTCAATACATCAAGTAAAAACGGAACAATATCGTCCTTATTATTAATTGATGGAAATAAATCGGTCTGCCTTAGTTGTTTTCCTTCCTGCATTAAGGAAGTATATGAACCAATGGTTGTAAAAACACTTCTTTTTTTATCGGCTAAACTCATTATTATTTTTTATTTTTTTCCTTTTTTTCGAGTTCTTCATTAACAAAATTCAGCAATTCATTTCTTCTTTCGGTACTAACCACACCATTTTCATCACTACCATGACTTATTGGAGTAGTACCTGTTCCAACACCACCTTTAACATCGAATACCACTTCCTTTAAATAACGAAGCAGCACGATTTTCTGGTCTTGGTTCTTGGCTTCGGCAGCAATAAGTTTTACAATTTGGTCACCAATTGCAGCAACCTCACCACTTTCCTTTACCTTGGTCTCCCATTTAGTGAATAGTCTGGTGATTTTTGCTTTAATATTGTGACTTTCATCATATATTTCCTGAAGAAGTTTATTCACACTATCTTCATCGAATTTTAATTGTTTTCTTTTTGGGCGTGGGCACATAATTATAGTTTTAGTACATATAAATACTATTATTTGGGATTTATAATTAATACATCAATAATTCCATTATATTTTAAAAGATTAGCTAAAGGATATTGATATAGAGTTTCATATCCCTGATTTGGGTCGAACAGAATGTTATAATCTTTATCAATCAAAACTGCGTGAGTTACATCTCTTCTTTCTCCCCAACTAAAATATGTGGGAGATAAAACACCAGCATAAAATAATCCATTAACACCCTCTTCCTTATATAATCTTTTTGGTGTCATGATAGAATGTCTATGCCATTTTGGTTTTTCAAAACAATCTTTTTTTGTGTGCCATAATGAGGTGTAGTTTTTATTATATATACACCCCTGATAATCATATCCAACTTTATTTATGAATTCATATAATGGTTTAAAATATCCATCGTGTTCAATGAAATTAGGAACTTCTTCAACTTTTTTATCAAATAAACTGGCTATTGCTGCTTGCATACAATTACCATGTTCTTTATCTACAACGGTTTGATATACTTTAATCATCCATATAATCTATTTTTTCAATAAAATAAATTTCCTTAAATGGTTTAATGCCGATTCTAATTTCTTTGGTGCTGAGTCCAGTTTGTTCTTTCAGGTACAAAAGAATTTTATTCTTCGCAAATTTATTTGTTACACGTTTTTCATATCGACCATCAGGACTATCTTCCATAAACAAAACCTGCCAATTCTTCAACACGTTAACAATTGCATCACCAACAAGTATTTCATTCTTTTTGATTGTCACATCATTATCAATTCGGTCTTCAATTTTAGTAATAACACCATTAATTAATTTTTCGAGTTGGTGTTGACTTTCCATCTCCATTTCATAGGTGTATTCGATATTTTGATTAATTTCATCGATGTAATCATCAAAACTCAAGTTAATTTTTTTCTCAGTATAACTTTTTTTACTATGGTCTTTATAATAATTTCTAATTATTGTCTGACAATAACTAAATGCCTTTGTTTTTGCCCCAGATTTAGTAATTTTTTGGGGATTGAACTTGACCATATGTTCAATTAAATGTGTAAGTGCATTAGATTCAACCTCTTCCATATCATAATTTCCGATATGGATTGGGTATCGTCTCAGAATTGATTGAATCATCTTTCGAAACGGTTCAATCAATATGTCGTTATAGATTTTATTTTTTTCTTCCAGCGAATCAGAATTAATATAATCTATAACCGCTTGTTCTTCTTTCTCTGCAAAATAATGCGTAGTATTTTCTACTTTATTCATTAATTATAATGTCAGGAATAAAGTTATTTTACAACTACTTTTTGAAGTCGTGATAAATCAATTGGTCTGTCGTTCATGAAATTCGATTCTTTTGTCGCTGTTTCGAACCAAAATTTTCTTTCATCAATAGGCATTGTTTTCAGGTAATCGTCAAATAAACTACCTTCACGTGTTGCAAGGTGTTTGTACCCGATTTTCGGAATACTGAAGACCTTTGCTGCATTATTCAGTGCTCTCAGTAGAAACTCGTACATAAAGGTTAATTTAATATTCGATTTATAACCACCAAGATTTTCAAACTCAGTTTTCTTGATAACCGCCCCACTCAATTTGAAGTCCGTGTATTGTTTCAGCGCATTTGCGTTCAGATAACCCATCTCACCGTTCTCACCAACAAACTGTTGTGCCCAAACGGTTTCGTTTGTCATCTTAATGCCTTCATTTTTCTCATTCACCTCAATCATCATGGTTAAAAACACATCAATTTCTGGATAACTTTTAATATACTTCTCAACATTTCTAAAATAAGTGCTGCCGTATTCGTCATCGAATTCAAGTACCGAGAAATAATCGGTAGTTACTGATTTTACAGCAAGATTGACTTGTGACTGATAATCAGTTGCACCATCGTTTTTAATTAAAACAAAGTTGTTAGTTGTGACACCGCTACTGCTGAATTCACGAATCGTGCTATCTCTTAATCCGATAATATTGGCATCCAGTTCTGCTGGATACACAAATAATATTTGTGGGAGTCCTTCCACATTCTCTTGTTTAACGACAGATTTAACTGCGTTGGTAACCAATAATGATAGGTCGTCATTATATTCATGTATTGGAATTATTACTGATATATTCATTTTATTTTTTATTTATAATTAATATTATTTTTCCTCAACAACAGGTTGAACAGGTTGAAGTGCTGCCTCGAATAACTTGATTCTCTTATCGGTGATTTCACCGTAAATCTCAATTAATCTGGTTTCACTGTCCTTTTGGTTGTATTTTGCTACAATACTTTCCATGATGGTATATAATTCTGGTGAAATGTTGTCATCCAAGAATTTAATAAGTACCTCACCAACCAATACTGGAAGGTCATAATAATTTTCAGTCCAAACACCTGCGCCTTCAACTGCTTTAACAGCAACACCGTTCTCGTCTCTTTCAATCATATATTCTGGCATAATATCAGGTTTTAAGCAGATTGGAATTGTGCCAGACTTCATACATTCCAAAGGAAATGTTCCAAAACTCGCAATCCTGTCAATCCAAATTGCTGCGAAGTTGCCCTGCAATCTCTTGGCAAAATCAACTCTACGCATTGGTTGCGGTGGCTTACTCTTAGTTACCATTGGGTCAAAAGTCACCCAATTATATTGTGGATATTTACTGAAGAATAACTTCACGAACTTACTGATTTCGTTTGCGTTCCTACCGATTACCGAAACCACTGGTTTTTGTGGAACATCGGTTCTCTCAAAATATTCAGGAATACCGATATTATATGTTTTGATATCGTATTTATCCACACCATAAAAATTCTCTAACCATTCCTTAAGACTTTGAGAAGTGGTGATAACATCTTGAATGCCGAACGATGACCAATCAGTCCCCGGGATTAATGCACTTACCATATAATCAACCGATTGTAATAGTCCAACCCTCAAACAAGGAAGGTTTTTTGTCTGTTCCATTACGTTTGAATATACTTCTGGGATAACCATTACGTCTTCAGGTCCTACCGTGAGTTTTGGGTCTGCCATCGACATGTGTTTGTGGTCAGTAAGTTCCTTCTCAATCCAAGTTGGTGGAACATAATCGCCTTTTTCAATCATAATGATTACTTCATACCCCAGATTTTTTACAACTGTTGCATGAAAGTATATCTCATAAACACTTGCAACGGGACTCTGTGATTCTGGCACTACAAATAAGAATTTTGATTTCTTATTTATCAGTTTATCGAGACTGAGTTTAATCTTCTCGATTTTTTCTAATTCAGCCTGTTCTGCTGATTTCTGTAATTCTTCGCTCATTTTTATTTAGTTTTATATTTAATTATTTTTTGAAAATCCTGATTTTCGATTAAATCAGCGATTTGCAGGACTTCCATTGAACCTGCTTTAATTTTTTCATTATATGGTCGTTTTAATTTAATTAGTTTCTTACCCCAAGGCGCACCAAGTCGTAGGATTTCTGGGTCGGTTGTAATTAATACATTAACTTCTTTCCACATATCAGTTGGTTTATTAAGAAATTTGTAATTTCTGAACCTTGATGATATCTTACTTAGGAAAAAAAGTGTTGGGGGAATGCTGAAACGGTTTTCAACAGACATTACGGTGAAATCTGCAATATCTTCGTATTTCTGTAGGAAATTATTAACATCTAAATCCAATTGTGGATACATTTTAGGTGCAGCACCATGAATTTCAAATAAATAATCTTCATACATGAATCTATTATAAACTTCTTTTGCACTAACTTTAATTTTTTCTTCAGGCTTAAATAGCATGAAGTCAGCAGGTGCATTACCTTTATCATCTATTTGATAATCTATTGGATTGATTGTATCTGGCGTGTCTTCAGGTTCACGCATTTCCTTAATTTTTTCTACGGTGTCATTCCAGACATATTCATTAAAAAAATCATATACGTACTTAGCTGTCATATCATTTTTCTCGTCACCGAATTCCTGTGCATAAAATCTATCAAATTGTAACCATCTGGCTCTCAGAACTTCATTAATATCTATACCTATTGTTATTTTACTCATTATTTTCTTGTTTTAATTGCTCCAACTGATGTTGAAGTTGTTTTTCTAAATTTTTCATCATCTCGGTATGCTCTTGAATTAATTCAGCATCTGTGATGTATTTCGGATTAATACATTCAATCCTTGTATCTGGTGATTGTGTTGGAATCACGATTATCTCGCCTTCCAGTGTTGATGGAGATATTCGTTGCGAAACTTTTCGCACAAATTCCTCAATATCTTCACTTCTGAGTCCCTGTACACCGATATATATTACTAATATTTTATTTTCCATAACCAACAATTTAATTGTCTTCGATTATCCATATAAGCGGATTTCTGATGTTTATCTCTTCTTCTGACATCCACACTACTCCAATGTTAGAAACCCTGTCAGAAAGGATTAAAAGTACCTCTAACGAACTCTCTTACCTAAATCTACAACCACCTATATTTACTAATACGAATCTTAATTAAAAATCTTGAATTCTAACGAAAATTTTTTTCCGAGTATTTATCAAAAAATGATAATAAACTATAAAAATTTATAATAATTATGGAAAACGAAAATCAAAAACAAGTTCCACAAAGAGAACCAATTGGTGATGTGTTGAAAAAATATAAGGAAATGCGTAATGATGGAACACTTCCATCACCCGAATCAGTAACTTCAGCACCACTTGAAGCCGTTCCTACTTCAATACCACCAGCAGCATCGACTTTTAATCCCGAAGAATATGAAAAAGCGATGTCTCAAGAAACTGACCCAGATTTAATGACCAGTTATGAAATTGTTAAATTGCCGTCAAAAGGCTTGTTTTATAAAAACAAGATTTCAGAAGTTAATGTTGAATACATGACATCAAAAGACGAAGACCTACTTACCACACCTTCTTTAATTGAAAACGGTACTGTATTGGATATTCTGTTGAAAAGAAAAATAAAAACTAAAGGTATTCTTCCTGACGACTTACTCGCTGGTGACCGTAATGCAATTATATTGTTTCTACGTAGTTCAAGTTATGGTGCAGAATATAGTGTACAAGTACCTGACCCAAGGACAAATGTATTATTTAAAACAAGCGTTAACCTTCTGAAACTCAGGTATAAAAAAGTCAAAGAAAAACCTGATGAACAAGGAAATTTCACCGTCAAATTACCAATGCGTAAGAAAACCGTTAAATTTAAATTACTTACTTCTGGTGAAGAAACTATGTTATTTAAGAATGCCGAAGCCGTGCAAGAAGCATATGGTCAAGAATTTAGTGAATATAGTACAAATAAATTGAAAGCACATGTTGTTAGTATTGACGAAAAGACCGATAGAACATATATTGGTAAATTTATAGATGCAATGCCAGCACTTGATGCATTAACTATTCGTAGAAAAATTATTGATGTTAGTCCTGATGTTGATATGGATTACGAATTTCAGACCAAAGACGGATATAAGTTCAACGCACAATTATCTGTGGGCATCGATTTTTTTTTCCCCAGCACTTAGCGGGTGAGTATAAAAAAATGGTCGATGAAGAGATATATATATTGACCAAACACGCTAAGTTCCAAGCAGATTATATAGAGAAACTGCCCATATATCGTAGAAGACACTTCTTATTCCTGTTAGAAAAAGAACATGAAGAAATTGAGAAGATGCAGGATAAAGCACGAAACAAAAATAACTTCAGACCGAGATAGTATATTTCTCGGTCTTTTGTATTTATAGTAAATACCGAAATTTAAAATGGCAGCAGGTGACGACAAAAGTGGTTTAAATATTGATGAGCAAAGACGAATAGCACACGAAAAAATCGCTAATTATCAAAAGGTTATTAATGACTTGGAGAAAGACCGTCTTAAAAATGGTACTGATAATCTTGCGCAACAAGAACAATTACAGACTGAGTTAAATGAAATTATTAGGAAGGAAGAGGATGTTAATAAACAACTTAATCAACAAATTAAAACCAGAAAAATTGGTGTTGATTTAGCACGACAACTCGGTGCTCAACTAAAAAGTGGTTGGAAATATCTTCAGGAACAAGATAAAATCATAAAATCAGTTAATCTTAACCTCGGAATGAGTGGTGGGAAGGCTGAAGCCATGCGTGATGCTTTTAAGGGGTCTGCGGGTTATATTTCAAGTATTGGTGGTAGTGTTGCTGATATTGGTGCAATAATGCAAGGATATGCCGATGAAACTGGTCGTGCACGTGCTTTGACTGCTGATATGGTTACTGATATTACTGAAATTGGTAGAGGTACTGGACTTGGTATTGAACAAGCAACCAGACTTGGTGCACAATTCGAATTAATGGGATTTGATGCAAAGGGGATGGTAGATTATGTTCAGGGTGTTGTGGATACCTCAGAAAGAATGGGTGTTAACACCACGAAGGTTCTGAAAAACGTTAATGATAATTTTAAAAGATTAAATAAATATACATTTCAACAGGGTGTCAAGGGTTTTGCACAAATGGCAATGTATGCTGAAAAGTTTAAAATTGACATCGGAGACGCACTTAATGCTGCTGACGTAGCACGTAGTCTTGAAGGTGCAATCGACTTAGCAGCACAATTGCAAATCATGGGTGGTGAATTTGCAAAAACCGACCCTTTTGAATTGTTATATCTTAGTCGTAATGACCCTGCAAAAATGCAGGAAAAACTTGCTGACATGACCAAAGGTCTTGTTACTTTTAAAAAAATGAGTGATGGTACTTTTGAAAAATTCATAAGTCCTGCTGACCGTGATAGAATTGCTGCTGTTGAAAAATCGATGGGTATGGAAGCGGGTTCAATGGTAATAATTGCTCAAAGACAGGCTGAAGTCCAGAGAATGCGTCAACAAATGGCTGGTATGGGACTAAGTGCTGAACAAAAAGAAATTATTGAAGGTGCTGCATTATGGGATAAACAAAGTGGTAAATTCCAAGTTGACCTTGCTGGAACAATGATTGAAATTGGTAAATTAACCTCAGACCAAGCCGATTCATTTAAAATTGAACAGAAATTATTAAAAGACCGTGCCGAAGAAGCACTGACCTTTGATGAAAAGTTTCAAGCAACAATTAATATTCTGAAAACAACATTACTTCCGTTATTAGATAAAGTTAATACTATCTTAATTCCTAAACTCGCAAAAATTGCTGAAAGATTCCTTAAGTTTGCTGAACAAGGTACGTGGGGGATGGTAAAAGCTGCTGGAATGTTGATGGTCCCTGCTTTGATATTTAAAACTGCTTCTGGCGCAATAAGTGGTGCTCTTAGTAAAGGTGGTGGTGCTGTTATGAGTAGAATAGGTGGTAAAGCCACAACCAGTTTAAGTGATGCAGTTAGTTCAAAAGGTAGTAAATCAGGACTTTTTGAACAACGTAAAGGTGTTGGAATGGGTGCTGCTGCAAAAGGTGCTGGTATGAAAAGAATGGGCACTGGTGTTGGTGCTGGTGCAGCAATGGCTGGTGCAGGTGCAGGTATCATGCTTGCAGCAAAAGGTTTGAGTCAATTAGCGGATTCAATGGCAAAACTGACACCTGAACAAGCGAAATCTCTGGAAAGAATTGGAATGACACTTGCTATAACATTTCCTATTGCTGCTATTGGTATTACTCTTGCAGGAAAAGCAGCAGAAGCCAGTGCATTAGGTTTAATTGTATTAGGTGGAGCAATTGCTTTAGTTGGTGCTGGAATTTATTTAGCCACAACAGGAATTGGTAAAATGGGTGAAGGGTTAGCTAAAATGAATGAAAGCGGTGGTGGTGCTGGTAAAGAATTATTTGGTGTTGCTGCTGGTATTGGTGCAATTACAATTGCTATGGCTGCTGGTGGTTTTGTTGGATTAATGGCATTTAATAATGGTTTGAGAAGAATGGCAAAACATAGTGAAGGTATTGAAAAAATCGGAACTGCATTTAAAAGTATTCAAGCCGTGCTATCTGGTTCAAAAGATGATTTCATTGCAGTGGAGAATGCTGTTAAATCAATCGGAAGTGCCAATGTTAAAGGTGGTGGATACTTTGCTGAATTATCTAATTTATTAAAAAAACCACTCCAAGTAGAATTCGCAAACAACGGCAGAGTTAGTATGACAAATGATATTACATTAAATCTTGATGGACAACGATTTATGAATAAAGCATATGATGTTAATATTGCTGTTCAGAAACACGAAAATGTAAAACATGCTAAAGGAAGTTAAAAAAATTTTCTGTGATTTTTGAAAATGTCTTGCATCTTAAATTAATTTTTTGTAACTTTGAAAAGTTTTTCCAAGTATTCAAAACATTCCTCGCTTCTGCGAATCAAGAAACAAAGATTACAAGATTTGGTATCGACTTCTTCGAATCCGATAAAACCTCGACATTATGGGATAATTATGTTTAATTATTATCATAATTAAATAAAAAATCTAAAATTATAAATAAATAATCACCATTCATAATAATTTTCTTCATAACCCAAGTTGTTTTAACAAAAGAAGATGGAATTACGCCAGCGATGTTGAAACAGTTTTCGGGAAGGTAAAAATAGACATTATAAAATTATTCTGCAAGTATTTATAAAAAAAGTTTTAAATGGCTGACGAAACTTCAAGACTATTAACTGGTAATATTTATTATAATGGTGGTTATATTCCTATTGCAGAATATCGGGATAAAATCTTTGCACGTAGTTTATATAGTCTTGATAATGAGTATAAAAACACTAATAAATTTTCACTTAATAATAAGGGTAATGTTGCCAGTAGTATTTCAACAGTATTAACTGTTATACCACAATATAATCGCATGCAAGTCAATACGAATTTATTGGGAAATACTTATGATGCGTTTCGTGACGATGGTTCGGCATTGGCAAAAATCGGTTTAATAATGCTTGGTAAGCATATGGCTTATAATTCGGCAATGAATTTAGCTGTGAAATATGTTCCTACTATAAATTTAAGTCAGGCACTTAAAGGGAATCCTGATAAAATATTTAAGTTTAATAAAAACAATAATATTACCGTTAAAAATAAAGAAGATAAAACTTTCTTAGATAAGGTCGGTAGTGTTGCAAGTAATTTTCTGGGTATTGATACTTATGATGTGTTTGGAGACGCAAATCCGTTTTCAAAAAACCCGACAAATAGTGATTATATCCGAAATACTGGTACTGCACAATTAGAAAATTTCTTTATTAATATCAATCTCAATTTATATAAACCAATTAATACCACGAAAAGACCTAATGAAACAGCACTTATTCGTGAGAAAAGTAATGAAACTGGTAAACTATTAAATAATCCTCTCGCAACATTGGAGTCGAGTAATAATACTTCAATACCAAGAGTATTTTTCAATTTTAATGATAATAAATCAAAACCATATTTTAGTAGACCATTATTTAATGCCGTAACCGCAGGTCAGGATGCTAATACTGCTATGTTATTGAGTTATAATTTTACTTATGACACTGTTCAGGAATACGCACCATATTATCAATATGTTGATGATTATTTTGGTAAGGTTGTAAAACCAAAACCAAAACAGGAAATTGATAATTGGGTTGGGATAAAATCTAATTTCAGCGAAGACTTTAGTGGTGAAAAATTGGTTTGGGGTAGAGATGGAGTAGCAGCAGATGCTGAATCATATATTAAAGATTTGCGTGGTGATGATGATGCAGTTCGTCTTACTCCAGATAGTGGAATTCTCATTGGTGCTACAACTGCTGCCAGAGTTGGTTTATTGGAATACACGAGAAACCTGTTAAATGCCAGTGAAGGTAATTTTGTTGACATAACACGAAAAGCGTTTAAAAACGGTCTTAATTACGTTGGGTATAATGGTTCGCCTTTATGGAAAGGAAATGATACCACTTATTCGAGAGCAAGTAGAAATTTCGATAAGACTGGAGTTAGACAACACACGATTTTAGACCAATATGGTTCAGACACGACTATATTAGATAGAACACAAGGCTTTGCGAAATCAATTAGGTTTAAAGGTAATATTGTTTATAATGGAAGTCCGAATTCTGTTATAAATAAAAGTGTGTTACCAAGAATTCACCCAACATACCCTGCATTAGATAATGGTATACCAAATAATAAGAATCTCATGTTTAGTCTTGAAAATCTTGCTGTTGGTACAATTAAAAGAGATAAGTTTGGTGTTATTGATGATGAATACGGCACTCCGATTCCATTGAGTGAGGTCGGACCGTTTGCTGGGCGTATGATGTGGTTTCCACCATATAATCTACAAATTAATGAAGTTGCAATTGCAAAATACGAGTCAACTGTCATGGTTGGTAGAAACGAACCAATGTATAATTATATGAATTCCGAGAGAACTGCTGTTCTTAGTTTCAGTTTACTTGTTGACTATCCAGAACAACTGAGAAATTTTATAAGTAAAAAAGATGACCAAAATAAAGCAATCGCAGATTTCTTTGCTTTTGGTGGTGACCCATTGCCTGATGAATCTCAGGTAGAAAAAATAGAAGAAAAAATAGAAAAACTCAAAATAGAGATTGAACAAATTGGCGGTCCTGTTGACCAATCAGAACCACCTGCTCCTACCGCCCCAGAGGTACAGATTTTTTTCCAAAACGACAAACCAACTGATGGTGAGGTC